>Ga0184628_10000019_pt1 | contig 74051 bp, 54 predicted proteins | sample PLM4_5_b1_FD_133149 | JGI IMG/M metagenome (GOLD analysis project Ga0184628, IMG submission 133149) | Groundwater sediment microbial communities from an aquifer in East River, Colorado, USA - PLM4_5_b1 | ecosystem: Environmental > Terrestrial > Soil > Riparian zone | place: USA: East River...
GAATATGATCGGCGCGCTCGTTGGCTCTCCGCAGGCGAAGGGCCTGTTCCAGCGCGCGATCGCAGAGAGCGGTGCATGGATGGGTCTGATGATGTCGAAGATGGCCCCTGCCGGTCCGGCGCAGGAGAACGGCGCAAAAGCGGTCGCTGCACTCGGTGTGAAGTCCATTGCCGAACTGCGCGCGAAACCGCTCGCCGAACTGACAGGACTCAGCAGTGCCGGACTTTTGATTGATGGTTACCTCATTCCGGAAGATCTTTCGATCACATTCATGAACGGCAAACAAAATGCCGTGGATGTTTTGACCGGATCCAACAAGGACGAAGCGAATTTCGGTATCTGCAATGGGGCCGGACTCCCGGGAGTGGCCGCACGCGGAGGCGCCGCCGGAATCACGCTCGATGCCTTTAAGGCAAGCGCACAACGACGGTTCGGCGAACTGTCCGGCGACTTTGTGAAATTGTATGGCGTTACTTCCGATGCGGAAACGCAGCCTGCTGCGCACATCGCCTGCGCGGATGAGATCAATTGGAATATGCGTCAGTGGGCGGCCGCTCAGGTAAAGGCAGGCAAGAAGGCATATACGTATTTCTTCACGCGCATTCCGATGCAGAACGGTCAACCTTCCGCTCAAGGCGCCACGCACACTGCCGAGATTTCCTATGCGTTCAACAACCCGAAGGGGCAGGCGAACCAGACATGGGACGACGTGGACACGAAGCTCGCCGATACCATGTCGTCGTACTGGGTCAACTTCATCACGAAGGGAGATCCGAACGGTGCAGGCCTGCCCAACTGGACGCCGTACCGCGACATCAACAGCAAGGTGATGGTTCTGGGAAATACTGCCCAACTCGAGGCTGCGGTTCCGCTGGATAAACTGAAATTCTATGATGCCGCGTATCTGCGGCTTCGGAGTTCAATAGGGAACTGATATCGGAGAAGCAAATCACCCCTCCTGGCCAGGAGGGGTGGCTGCGGCGTAGCCGCAGACGGGGTGGTGGTTCAAGATCCTAAGAAAGATTCACAATAGGGATATCAAGCATTTGATTGAACTCACCACCCCGGCGCTTCGCGCCACCCCTCCTGGCCAGGAGGGGCGATCGCTTTGATTTGGCTCGTAACTGAAGAGTGTTGCAAAAAGGGCCGCACCCATTGGGTGCGGCCCTTGATTTTTGCAAATCGTGCGATTTGGTTCCGTCTATATGTCGAGCCTTCCCGTGCTGGCCCCGAACTGATCGATCTGTGCTCCGTAAAGATTTGCAATCGCGAGCAGCAGGTTTGCGGTCGGCTCCTTCTTCGCCACGATGTGGCGATCACCTTTCAGCTTGCCGTGTGCGCCACCAATCAACAGAGCCGGAGGATTACTGCGGTCATGCAGGTTTCCATTGCTCATGCCGCTGCCGAAGTAGATCAGTGAGTGATCCAGCAAAGAACCGTCGCCATCCGGCGTTGCCTTCAGCTTTTCGACGAACTCGGAGAGCTTCGCCATGTGATAGGTCGCGATCTTGGCGTACTTGGTCATCTTCTCTGCATCGTTCCCATGATGCGAGACACTGTGGTGCGTCTCCGGAATACCGAGGTGCGCGTAGCTGCGATCGGTGGGCTCGTGCCCGATCATGAACGTGAACACGCGGCTGATGTCGCCCTGCAGTGCCAGGTGCATCAGGTTGTAGGTGATCGCAATGTGGTCATCGAACGCTTCGGGCAGACCAACCGGCGCGTCAGGAATGCCGGTGATCGTGCCAAGCCGCTTCTCCATGCGATCGAGTTGCAGTTCAACGTCACGAATGTTGTTCAGATACTCCTCGAAGATCACGCGATCCGGCGCGCCAAGTTTTCCCTGGAGTTTGCGGGTTTCCTCACTGACCGAGTCGAGCAGGCTTTGCCTTTCCTTGAGACGTGCCCAGCGTTCTTCGGATGCCCCGGCCTCGCCAAACATTCGCTCGAACGTCACGCGCGGATTGATGCCTACCGGCAGCGGACTCGTGTCGCTGCGCCATGCCAGCGTGTTGAAGAAGGTGCAGGGGAAGCCGTCGCATGCGCCGACGGAGGTTCCCATATCTTCGGTGCCCACTTCGATCGATCGCATCGGAGTATCGCCCGCGACCATGTCGGCGATGTATTGATCCAGCGTCTTTTTGGACTGAATCTTGCCGAACATGTCGCCCGTGCCTTGCCTGTCGGCTGCCGGGCCCACGCCATTCAGGAACGCGGTGCTCGCGCCGACGTGCACCGACTCTCCCCACGGCGCCGTCATTTGGCTGATCGTCGTCAGGTGCGACCGATGTTTTTCCAGCGGTGCCATCACCGGCTTGAATGTGAAGCCGGAACCAGCTGCATCGGGATGCCAGGTATCGGGATAAATTCCGCAAGGGAGATACACCGTTCCGAAGCGGAAGGGCGTTGCCTTCTTCGATTGCGCCGTCATTCCGGCAAGAGCCGGCGTCATCGCATCGAGCATTGGCAGCGCCATCGTGGCGCCAAAGGCACCACGCAGGAAAGTGCGGCGGGTCAGGTGCTTTTTCGTAATGAACATAATGTTTACTCCCTTGGGCGGTTATAGACCGCCCCTACAATGGTCGGTTGAGCCGGTTCCAGTCGCGTCCTCATCTGGAACGGCGCGCTTGCGATAATCTCGTTAACAATAGTGCTGAGGCGGTAATCGTTCTGCCCCGCCTTCCTGACGATTCGACGAACAACCGGCATATCGGCCGGTTCGAGGCCACGACCCAATGCGTAAACCATCATACGCTCGGTGATCACGGTGACAAAAGCTTCAGGTCGTGCGGAAATGGCCTGCCGAAGTTCGACAGGTCCGCTGAGTTTGGAGCCGTCTGCGAGCACGCCATTGGCGTCGATCTTCGCGCCGTTGTCCATCGCCGAGCGCCACTGCCCGACGGAGTTGAAGTTCTCGAGCGCAAAACCCGGCGGATCGATGACGCGATGACATGAGGCACATGCCGCGTTCTGCCGGTGCAGTTCGAGTTGATCGCGCACCGACTTCGCTGCCGTTTCCTTTCCTTTATTGCTCTCGTCAAGGGCCGGCACATTGGGCGGCGGCGGCGGTGGGGGCGTATCCAAAAACGTCGTCAGCACGTACACCCCGCGGAAAACCGGTGACGTCCGTGTGGCCAGCGCCGTGAGCGACAGCACACTGCCGTGACCCAGCAGGCCAAAGCGATTCGGGTCCGTCAGCTGGACTTTTCGGAAGCGTTCGCCGTAAACACCCGGTATCCCGTAATGCTTCGCAAGCCGCTCGTTGACGAAAGTGTAATCGGCATTCAACAGATCCAAAGCGCTGCGGTCGTTGCGGAGGATATAGCCGAAGAGCATTTCCGTTTCGCGGCGGAATCCCTTGCGGATGTTGTCGTCGAATTCGGGGAACATCAGCAGGTCGGGCGAGACCTTGGATTCAAGGTTTCGAAGCTGAAGCCACTGGCCGGTGAAGTTGCTAACGAATGCGTCCGCGCGTTTGTCCGCGAGCATTCGCTTCACCTGTGCGGAAAGTACTGCCGGCTGTCGGAGCTGACTGGAGGTAGTGGGGGACGTTGCAACGTCGAGCAACTTGTCGTCGGGAATGCTGCTCCACAGGAAGAACGACAGTCTCGACGCCAGCTCCACATTACTCACCGCATGTGCAGCGCCAGGCTTCACTCCCGCAGCATCGCCTTCCATCCGGTATATAAACGATGTGCTGGAGAGCACCCGGGCCAGTCCCGAACGGATGCCCGAGTCGAACGTTTCACCGTTCTGACGCGCCTGCTTGTAGAAATCGAGGGGCGCCTGCACATCGGCGGCAGTAACGGGCCGCCGGTACGCGCGGCGAGTCAGATTGGTGAGAATGCGCGTGGCGCATGCTGTTTCTTCCGCGGCCGCCGCGGGGCGGCAAACGAAGACGCGATCGCGACTGGGCGAAGCGCTGACTCCGGTAACGTTGTATGGTCCTTCGATCAGCGCGGTACGGATCTTCGGAGTTCCGCCCACCATGTGTATTTCCTGGCTGTCGCGCAACGAAGGCTGCCACACATCCTGTCGCTGGGTCGGACGTTCGCGCCAGGTGAAGCCCACTTCGTGCGGTCCGGCAGTTATTTTCACGGTGGACGTCAATCGTGCGTCGATGACCGGCTTCATTTCGGTGAGCGACCTCGCCTGATCCTCATGGTCCTGAGGACCGCCGATCCTGGTCGAGAACACTTCCTCTCCGTCGATCGTAATCACAAAGGTGTGCGGCGTGTCATTGCCTTCAACGCCGACGTAACCCTCTTCCACGCCGCGGAACAGACGGGCCGCAAGCTTGTACTCTCCATCGGCCGGGAAGATGTGCCGCACCACGGTCCCGCCTTGCGTTCCGAGCGGAAGACCCTCGATGTAATCGCTTTGGCTGAACTCGCGGCTGATCGAGTATTCGCTGGTGCCGGGCAATGCCTTCGGGTTGCCCACGGCGAGAGTACTGATGCGCTGCGCGGCCGTGACATATCGGTCGAGCAACATCGGTGACGTTTTCAGCGATGCCGCAATATTGTCGAAGCCGAAGTCGGCATCGTCGCTCGGCAGCAGTGAGGTGACATCGATATCGAGAGCGAGAAGATCGCGAATGGCGTTGCCATACTCCGAACGGTTCAACCGATGCACCACGTAACGGCCTGGCAATGTGCCGCGCGCGGCCCACGCCCGGTCGAGCGAGTTGGCGAGCCATGACGTGAAGGCGACGTAATCGGTCTCCTTCGGGTGCGGCATGTTCTGCGGCGGCATGGCGCGAACGCTTAATTTTCGAAGGACGCGTTCCCAGGTTTCCGCATCGGCGAGGACGTTGTCGAGGCTGGCCTTTTCCAGATCCACGGGGTGAGCAGCAGGCTGCGGGGTCCTGGTGCTGTGACAGCTGACGCAATATTGATTGAGAAACGCGCGATAGGTTTTCGCATCCGCTGCTTGCGCTGTTGCAGGCGCGGTCTGTGACCGCGCCTGTATGATTGACGAAAAGGACGCGCGGTCATAGACCGCGCCTACAATGGCGATGCAAACTATCGCGATGGCAAGTCGCCTTGTCATTTCGTTTCCTTCGACTCCATTGCCTTCTTCTCCGCTTCCGTCATTGGCGGCGGCATCGGGGCCGGATCGTTGGCGCCGAGGTGCATCATCTCGCGCACGGTTGCGATGACCTCTTCGCGCGAATCCCGCCGCGGCTTCCAGACACGGGCGTCTGAGTTGTTTCCCGGCGGTGGCGGTGGTTCTGGCTTTTCGGCCAGCAGCAACGGCGTGAGATTGTCCTTATTGACCACGTCAAACTTTGCGCCGGCAGCGGCCAGATCACGGATCATGTCCGTCCGTCGCGCGCCTACAGCCTGATGCAGAAGCGTCGCACCGTCGGATGTCTTTGCGTTCGGATTGGCGCCCGCATCGAGCAACACTTTGAGCGCATCTCCCGGATCGCGATTGGATGGCTCCCGGAATGGTGGAGCGATCAATCGTTCGAAGCCGGGACCTGCGGCAAACGGAGCACCGCGACCACCGACCATTGCCATCATCGCGGGCGTCTTTCCGACGTTCGCGTTCAGGCCGCGTCCACCGCCACCTCCGGCAGGGTCACCTTCTTTCTTCTCCTTCTTGACTTCGGCCGGGCTCCAATCGACTTTCGCGCCGTGTTTGATCAAGAGCTTGAGCACTTCGACATCGGCGGCATTCGCAGCGCGGAAAATCGGTGATGAGTTCTGCTCCGGATCGCAGCACAGTGAGGTGTTGTGAATTTGTCCAACAAACGGCTTGTTGGGATCGGCTCCCCGGTCCAACAGAAGCTTGACCAGGTCGAGCGCCGTCAGCTGATTCGGATGATCGGCGCGCAGGCGCGAACCGTCATGTGCACGCATGTCCGTCGTCGCGTCGCGCATTCCGACTGCGAAGAACAGGGCGCCGTCGTTCGGATCAGCGCCGAGGTCGAGCAGCGTTCGTGCCATGTCGAAGCGATCGTTTTCGATGGCGATGGATGTTGCCGTGACGCCGTCACCATTGGTCAGCTTCAGATCGGCGCCACCCTTGACGAGCGCACGAACCGCGTCTTCATATCCGTTGCGTACGGCAAACATGACTGCGGTGAAACCGCCGGTGGGATGGTCTGCATTCTTCCTGGTGGCTAATGACGATACGGAAGCCTTGGAATTCGGCTTGGCGCCTGCGGCCAATAGCGCGTTGACGACGTCGACGTGTCCTTCTTCGGCAGCCCACATCAATGCCGTCTCCTGCTGATAGTTGTCGGCTGCGTTCGGGTCGGATTCGGCTTTGATCAACAGTTGTACTGCGTCGAGTTTGCCGGTTCGCGAAGCGGCCATCAAAGGCGTCTCGCCCTCCGGATGCACGGCTTTTCGTACGTCCGCTCCGGCCTTCAGCAACTCTGCAATCATGGGGGTGTCGCCCGTGCGGCTGGCCTGCAGCAGCGGCGTGACTCCATACCGGTTTGCGGTATTGAGGGTTGCTCCGGCCGCGACGAGCGCTCGCACCATTCGGATGTCGGATTGATACACCGCCCAAAGCAGCGCTGTGGATCCATCTCGTGCGGTCTCGTTGACGTTGACGGTCTTGGCAAGCATGGCGCGCACTGCCGCGAAATCACCGTCTTTCACCGCGACAACCAGCGCCGGATCGCCCGCCGCCGACCATACAACCGCGGCAAATACCGTTACGAATAACACCAGCGAGATCAACAACCGCTGAGTCGACTTTTTTCGAATACGCATCATGGCCCTACCTTCGCGTAAGTCACTATTTGGGCAGATCTTATCTCCTCTGAACAGACTCGACAAGCCGATTTTTGGGGAATCCCTCTCCTGAAGGGAGAGGGTGGCCCGAAGGGCCGGGTGAGGGGTACAGAGACGGTGCCGTTACTGTACCCCTCACCCGCCGCTTCGCGGCACCCTCTCCCTTCATGAGAGGGATCGAACTGAGATTTTTTCGGACCGGGATTCTGTGTAAGAATCTATGGCATGCGCGACGTCTTCAGACGATACCCATTTGGCGTGTGCACCCTGCTGCTACTGATGATCTCGGCGATTCTGCAAACCCGCGCCCAGACTCCGGTTCGGACGCAGACCCCTGCCGCCAGCGCGCCGGATTCCCATCGTGCGATGTTAACGACCTACTGTTTCACGTGTCACAACGACCGCGCAAAGCTGGGTGGCCTCTCATTGGAAAGCCTGAACCTTCAGAGTCCGGCGGAGAACGCGCAGATCTGGGAAAAGGCGCTCCGCAAACTGCGCGGGCGCTTGATGCCGCCTCCGGGAAATCCGCAGCCAGCGCAGAAGGATATCGATTCGTTCGCATCCTGGATGGAGAGTTCCCTCGACGCCAATACTAAAGGTCCCAGGGCTGGCTTTGTGTCGATCCACAGAATGAACCGAACCGAATACGCCGCGTCGGTAAAAGCGCTGGTCGGAGTCGAGGTGAAGGAGAAGGACGTCCTTCCGCAGGACATCCAGGTGGGAGGCTTTGACAATAACGCGTCGGCGCTTGGCATATCGCCTGCGTTTCTGGAGCAGTACGTCACAGCGGCCCGGCAGATCGCAAAAATCGCCGTCGGGAATCCCCTTCGTCTGGCCAGCGTGACCTACAACGTCGCCGCCACGCAGCAGAGCGAACTGCCATTGCCTCCGGGCACGCGAGGGGGAATGAGGTTCAAGCACCAGTTCCCCGCAGACGGGGAATATCGGATCAACGTTCTCGATCTTGGGCTGGGCCTGTACACCAGCGTCGTGGAGAACGAAAGTACGCTGGTCATATTAATTGATGGCAAGGTTGTGTTTCGCAAACCGGTTGGCGGATTCGAAGATCAGACTCTTGTCGATAAGAAGGGTGCCGAGGGTCGCAGCGAAATCATGTCTCGCTTCGCGAAAATTCCGGTGCAGCTCGACGCCGGCATACACGAAATGGTCGTGGCGTTTATCGATCGCTCCCACGTGGAAACCGACGAGAATGTCGGCGCGGGATTTCGGGGTATCGGCGATCTCGGATTCGGTGCCGCAACCAACCGTATGCCGCGTCTCGGGAACGGCATTGAAATCGTCGGGCCGTACAACACGACCGGTGTTTCGAAAACCACAAGCCGCGACTTGATCTTTGTTTGCGATCCTAAAGTCGATGGCGAACCCACGTGCGCGCGAAAGATTGCCGAGAACCTGGCGCGCCGTGCCTTCCGGCGTCCGGTCACAGCAGACGACGTGAATCGCCTCATGCCGTTCTACGAACTCGGAAGCGAGAATAACGGAAGCTTCGATCTGGGAATCGAACAGGTGGTAATGGCCGTTCTGGCGAGCCCCGAGTTCCTCTATCGTTCTATTCGTTCATCGAATGCGGAGATGGCCCTGAGCGACCTTGAATTGGCTTCTCGTCTTTCGTTTATGTTGTGGAACACGGGACCCGATGACGAATTGCTGAAGCTCGCTGCCGCAGGGGGGTTGACCAAACCCGGAGCCCTGGACAGGCAAGTGACTCGCATGCTGGCGGACCCCAAGGCTTCAAGCCTTGTCACGAGCTTTGCCGTGAAGTGGCTGAACATTGCGGATCTCGAGGCCGTCAAGCCCGATCCAGTATTGTTCCCGGAATCGGAATTCAACGAACAATTGCGCCGCTATTTTTCAACAGAGGCCAAGCAATTCCTGAGCAGTGTTCTTCTCGAAGATCGAAGCGTTCTGGATCTTCTGAATGCCGACTACACGTTCCTGAACCAGCGGCTTGCAAGTCACTATGGAATTCCCGGAGTTTACGGTCCGCAGTTTCGCAAGGTCACGTTAACCGCAAAAGAACGCTGGGGCCTGCTGGGCAAGGGCGCAGTGCTGTTGAGAACGTCGTATGGCGACCGAACTTCTCCGGTTTTGCGAGGCGCATGGGTGCTCGACAAGCTCATGGGCACGCCACCGTCGCCTCCGCCCCCGAACGTTGCCACGAGTCTGGATCAGAAGGCCGGCGAGAAACCGAAGACGGTTCGCGCGCGACTCGAACAGCATCGCGAACAACGGGTGTGCATGCAGTGCCACGGCGTGATCGATCCGTCGGGGCTCCCTCTGGAAAGCTTCGATGCAATCGGGCGATGGCGAACCACCGACCGTCAGGCGGAAAATGCGGTAATCGATACGCACTCCATGCTGCCGAACGGTATTGCAATTGATGGACCCGTGGAATTTCGAAGCCAACTGGCCAGCCGTCCGACCGTGTTCGCCGAAGCGCTGACGGAAAAGCTGATGACATACGCGCTCAATCGCGAACTCGAATACTTCGATATGCCTCAGGTGCGCGCGGTTGTCCGTGCTGCTGCGAAAGACAATTACAAGTTTTCTTCAATCGTTCGGGGTATCGTCAACACCGATGCGTTCCGCAAACAGGGGGCGGAGGCCGCAAAGTGAGGGTAAGTGTGCAGGGGAGCAGGATCGCGAAGCGGATCCCGCGAGGGATGGTAGCTGTAGTCAGGAGAAATTATCGATGTGACTACCACCCCGGCGCTACGCGCCACCCCTCCTGTCCCAGGAGGGGAGCCGGAAACGGAAGGGAAAACAAATGTTCATCACGAAAAAACATATTTCTCGCAGAGCTGTCCTGAAGGGCGCCGGCGTGAGCCTGGCGTTGCCGCTGCTGGATGCGATGGTGCCTGCCTCTACCGCGCTTGCTCAAACCGCGGCGGCTCCGAAACTGCGCACGGGCTTCTTCTACATCCCTCACGGCGCGATCATGTACAACACCCCGCATGGTCCGGCCATGGATAAATGGACGCCCAGTGGCACAGGCGTCGATTTCAAGCTCAGCACGATTCTCGCGCCGCTGGAGCCGTACAAAAAATATGTGACGTCTTTTGGCAACCTTGAGAACAAAGCCAGCGCGGGATCGGTCCACACGCTGAACCCCGCAACGTGGCTCAGCGCGACGCGACCGGACGGCGTTGGCTCCCATCCACACATGACGGCGACGCTCGACCAGGTGATCGCGAAATCGATCGGTCAGGAGACACCGCTGCCGTCGCTGGAAGTCGCTTCCGAGACCACCGCTCAACAGGCTGCCGGTGGCGGAGGTTCCTACACCACGCTGTCTTTCCGCGACCCCGAATCTCCGCTGCCGATGGAATACAACCCGCGAAAAATTTTCCTGCATCTGTTCGGTGAGGGAGACAATCCGGAAGATCGCGCATTCATCAGCCGTCAGAACAAAAGCGTTCTGGATCTCATTTCAGACCGAACAAAACAACTCCAGGGTCAACTCGGACCCAGCGATCGCGCTGTGCTCGACGGTTATCTGGAAACCGTCCGCGAAATTGAGCGGCGTGCGCAGAAAGCCGGAGCTTCGAATCTATCCAGCCTGAAACTTCCCAACGCTCCAGTGGGCGAACTCGAAGACTTTCCCGAACAGGTGAAATTGATGTTCGACCTGCTCGCTCTCGCGTTCCAGGCAGACCTCACGCGAGTGGTCTCCTACATCATGGTTTCGGAAGGAACGAATCGCACATACAACCATATCGGCGTGCCAGACGCGTTCCATCCGGTGTCCCACCACGCCAATGAAATCGATAGACTCAACAAGCTGGTGAAGATCCAGACCTGGCACGTGCAGATGTTTTCGCAGTTTGTAGCAAAGATGGCGGCGACGCCCGACGGAGACGGAACGTTGCTCGACCACTCGATCTTCATGTACGGATCGAACATGAGCAACAGCGACCTGCACAACAACTATCCGGTGCCGAACATCATTGTGGGCGGCGGGAATGGAAAAGTGAAGCTGGGTGGTCAGCAAATTCTACTGCCGGAACGCACGCCCATCGCGAATCTTCACCTGACGCTTCTGCAAAAGGCCGGCATCGAACGCGACAAATGGTCCGACGCCACCGGCACCATAGAAAATGTATGAATAAAGTGGGGACTGGCATCGAAATCGAAAAGGCAATTCTCGTATTGGCGATAAACCCGCAGAGATTTCGGGGCCTGTCCCCACTTTTTTCACTCCATATTTCTGGAGGATTGAAGTGAAACGTCTCACCGTCCCCGTTATCCTTCTGTTCCTTTCTCTTGTCCCCGTTCTCGCACAAGGTTCCAAAGGCGCCCTCGCCACCCTCATCGAATCCGGCAACCGCAAGGCCGCTCTCGACCGCATTCGCACCGCCTCCCTCGCCGACATCAACGATCCGCAACCCGACGGTACCCGCCCAATCCAGTGGGCCATCCAGCGCGTCGACTATGAGATCCTCGGTGCCCTCATCGCGAAGAAGGCGATCCTCAACGTCAGAAACGATTTCGGCTCCACCCCCATCGCCCAGGCCGCCGAACTCGGCGACGCCCGCATGGTCAAGATGCTCCTCGACGCCGGCGCCGAGCCCGAAGGTGCCAATCCCGATGGACAAACCTCACTCATGCTCGCCATCAAAACCGGCGAAACCGCTGTCGTGGACCTGCTGCTCAAGGCCGGCGCGAAGGTCAACACCATCGAAAAGTTCCACAAGCAAACGCCACTGATGTGGGCCGCCACCGCGCCCCGAAACGCCGGAGCGATGACGAAGCTGCTTCTCGCCAAAGGTGCCGACTTCAAACCGCGCGCCATGTTCACCGACTGGCCCAGCCAGATTACGTCCGAACCCCGCGCGCAGTATCGTCCGGTGGGCGGCCTGACCGCGTTGCTGTATGCCGCGCGTGACGGCTGTTCCGATTGTGTCGATGCATTGATCACCGCCGGCGCCGATGTGAATTTTCCGACGCCCGACGGCGTGACCACGCTGATGCTCGCTCTCGACAACGATCATAACGATGTCGCGAAGCTTCTGTTGTCTCGTGGCGCCAACCCGAAAGTCTGGGACTGGTGGGGACGCACGGCGCTGTACATCGCAATCGATCGAAAAGAAATCCTGGACGGGCAGCGACGGAAAGGTTCTGCGCAGGGCACAACGCCAGCGGTATCGAGCATGGAGATCATCAACGCGCTGCTTGCAGCCAACGTGGACATCAACGTCCAGCTCAATATGGAACGCCCGAGCCGCAGCGGGAATAGCGGACGCTTCGTCGACCCCCTGTTGAATACCGGATGCACGCCCCTGATGCGCGCAACCGTCGGCGATCGCGAACCCAAACCGGACCCCAAAAACATCGGTGGCGATGCCGAGGTCGTTCGATTGCTCCTGTCGAAAGGCGCGAATCCCAACATCAACTCCGCCGGCCTCACGCCATTCCTCGTCGCAGCGGGAGTCGGTGCCGGCTTCGTCACGGGAGCAACTGGTCTTGCCATGGATAGCAGCCAGGGCGGTCCCATAAATATGGAAGTGATGGAACTGCTTCTCCAGAATGGCGCGGATGTGAATGCCCAGGTCACCGGCACGAAGACCTACTCCATGCGCATCTCCCGAGCTCCATCCGCAAATGAAGGCCGAACAGCCCTTCATATGGCGGCGATGGATGGAAGACCGGACCTCGTGCGCTACCTTCTTTCAAAGGGCGCCAACACAGAGATCAAGGACGCTGGCGGTCTCAGGCCTATCGACCTTCTGCCCGGCGGTGCTCAAGGAACCAGCGCTCCTCCCTTAGGCACACCAGCCGCAGGTGCCGTAAAGCCGGAAATTGCCGCGGAGATTCGCACCATTCTCCAAACTGCGTCCTCAAGGAAGTGAATTCGAGCGGGGTAGTAATTCCCATCGCCCCCTCAACTCCAGGACACCTAAACTACACTCCGTGAAGAGGGCTTGCCAGCTATACGCCAAAGGCGTATAGCTGGCCGGTGTTTACCTTCGTCTTCGTGAGGTTCAAGCCAAACGAGTTTTGGATGTTGTCTGTTTACGCTAAGGCCAGGTTGGACAACATTCCTGGGCACGTGCTGAAGAAATTATTGGAGGCGTTTCGAAATGCGTAAAAAACTTGCAGGAAAAGCTCTGGCAAAATTTGAAGCGGAGCGCGATATCTGGAAGGAAGTTCTGGAAGGGGTAAATGAAATCCGGGCTGGCGGTGGGAAGCGAAAGAAGGTGCAGCCGGAATCGCTCGTCGTTCGTGTACGGCTCAAGAGTGGTTTGTCGCAAGCGCAGTTCGCCGCAGCAATCGGCGTTTCTAAACGAACACTGGAGCAGTGGGAACAAGGCCGTCGTTCGCCGTCTGGAGCCGCGAAACAGCTGTTGAAGATCGCAGAGCGCCATCCTGAAGTCCTGATTGAGATCGCGGCATAGATTCCAGGAACGGGGGAATTCATACCCCCGTCCCTCGAATTCTATTTTTTAACGAGCAGCATTGTCGACGGATCGAGGGCGACTGTGAGCTTGGCGACGTTCGGATTGTCGTGATCCTTCAGAAGCGAAAGTTTCACACTGCCACTGTCGTCTGCCATTTGAACGATGACCGCGATCGCGGGCGCGAGCTTCGTGAGGGGTTCCGGGATACCCAGAGCATCTGCTGCGACACCCCGGTGCGTTACCGCAGACATCCACAACTCGACGTTGAAGTCGACGGCAAGTTTGCGAAGCGCTTCAATGTCGGCAAGCGAAGCCTTCTCGAAGGCGAATCCCTCGATGATCAGACATGTCGGCTCGAAGTGCGCGACCTCTTTCAGAAATTGCACGGAATGGCGCAACTTGTCGGTAGTAAACGTGCCACCTGTATAGGTGTGGATCATGCGGTGGCGTTCCATATCGAGCCGGGCCGTTGCGAGGTCTTCCAGGTCCGCGGAGTGCGCGAGATCCATGAAGATCTCGTCATAAAACTCCCGAATGTGATCGACCGTCTTGTCCAGGGTGACGTGAAGCACCTTGCGTCCGCGAATGGCGTCGTCGATGGCGATTCCCACCAGGAATGCCGTCTTGCCAAGGCCGTGCCGGGCGACGACAACTCCGATGTTGCCCGGGCCGACGCCGCCATGAATCGAGTGTTCGAACAACCGCAGGGGATTTCGTTCGTTCAGTTCTTTGCTATACATGTGCTAGTCCTCGTCTACTCGCCGTTTATTCGTCGTCATCTTCAACCAGGCCGGTGCCGTACTTCTCAACCAGTTCCTTGTGAACTTCGGATGGGACCGGAGTATATTTCGCGAACTCCATCGTGTATTCCCCTTTTCCCTGGGTGGACGATCGGAGATCCGTGGAGTATCCGAACATTTCCGCCAGCGGTACTTCCGTGTCGACCCGGACAAACCCTTCTTCCTCGGTCGTTCCGATAATGACACCTCGGCGTTGCATGACCGTGCGCACGAAGGCTCCCTGAAATTCGAGCGGCCCTTCCACCGAAACCTTCATGATCGGTTCGAGAATTTGCGGCCTTGCCGACGCGTAAACCGCGCGGAATGCGCCGCGCGCCGCGGCCTGGAATGCGTTGTCGGAGGAGTCCACGGCGTGGGAGGCGCCGTCGTTCACCACGACGCGGAAGCCGGTGACGGGGAACCCGATCAGGCGCCCTTTCCCGATCATCGACTTAAAACCTTTTTCGAGGGAGCTGATGAATTCCTTGGGAATCGAGCCGCCATGCGTTTCGTCGACGAACTCGAAATCGCCTTCTGCCATTGGTTCGACGTAGCCTGCGACACGCCCGAACTGTCCCGAACCTCCGGTCTGCTTCTTGTGCGTGTGGTTGAATTCCGCCCGGCGCGAAATCGCTTCGCGGTATGCGACCTGCGGCGCGCCGGTTTCGACCTCAGCGCTGTACTCGCGCTTCATGCGTTCGACGTAAACGTCCAGGTGAAGCTCTCCCATCCCCGAGATAATCGTTTCGTTGGATTCCTCATCGACACGCGCGCGAAACGTCGGGTCTTCCTTGGTGAAGCGCTGCAGCGCTTTTCCCATGTTTGCCTGCGACTTCTTGTCCTTGGGCTTGATGCTCAAGTGAATGACCGGTTCGGGCACGTGCATCGACGTCATCGAGTAGTGAATCTTGTCGGAAGTGAACGTGTCGCCCGACGCGCAATCCACTCCGAACAATCCGACAATGTCGCCGGCGGAAGCGTCGAGGATGTCTTCCATTTCGTCGGAGTGCATCCGCACGAGCCGTCCGATACGAACGTCGCGCCCGGTGCGGCTGTTGACGATCGTGTCGCCCTTCTTCAACGTTCCCTGATAGACGCGAATATAGGTCAACTGGCCAAAGCGTCCTTCTTCCAGCTTGAACGCCAGAGCGACAAATGGCGCTGTGACGTCGGACGCGAGCGTGACTTTCGTTTCTCCCTTGGAAAGATCGAGCGCTTCGTTCGTAACTTCGATCGGGCTTGGCAGGTAGCGTGTCACGGCGTCGAGCAATGGCTGAATCGCTTTGTTCTTGTACGCCGAGCCAAGGAAGACCGGTGTCAGAGCGAGGGAGATCGTTCCCTTGCGAACTGCGGCGTGAATCAGTTCGGGAGTCACCTTCTCTTCGAGCATCGCTTCCATCAGGTCGTCGGAGTACATCGAGACGGCGTCCAGCATTTCGGCGCGCTTCTCTTCCGCCTGCGCATGAAGCGCCGCGGGAATTTCTTCGACGCGCAGGTCGTCGCCATTGGGCCCGTCGAAATAGCGCGCCTTCATATCGATGAGATCGATGACGCCTTCGTGGTCGGCTTCGAGGCCGATGGGAATCTGCATCAGGACCGCGTTGTGTTTCAGTTTTTCGCGCAGCTGCGCCGTGACGCGAAACGGGTTCGCGCCCGCTCGGTCGCATTTGTTGACGAAGGCGAGCCGCGGAACGTTGTAGCGCCGCATCTGCCGATCGACCGTCATGGACTGCGATTGCACGCCTGCAACCGAGCACAAGACGAGGATGGCTCCGTCGAGGACGCGAAGCGATCGTTCGACTTCGATCGTGAAGTCGACGTGGCCCGGAGTGTCGATGATGTTGACGAAGTGGCCGTTCCACTCGCAGAACGTTGCCGCGGACTGGATCGTGATGCCGCGCTCCCTCTCCAGGTCCATCGAGTCCATCTTCGCCCCGACGCCGTCCTTTCCCTTGACGTCATGGATAACCCGGATTCGCTTCGTGTAATACAGAATCCGTTCGGTCAGTGTCGTTTTGCCGGAATCGATGTGCGCGCTGATTCCGATGTTTCGTATTTTTCTAAGATCGCTGATCACTAAAACCCCTCATCTTTCGAGACAGCATTGCCATGGTCCTCATCAGATCGTGATTAGGTAGCCTAACGAGGATTCGGTCCGCTGGCGGACTATGTATGTTACCGGAATTCGGGGGGCGCACGTATCGCAAAAGACAAATAAGGACAGAAGAGTCTGGCGGATGGAATCGCAGTATTGGCTGTGGACTAACGCGAACCCCGGTTTGAACAGGAGTACTTCCCGGTGTACAGGATTGGAGGCGGTGGGACATTGTTCACTGGAAGTGCGTCCGCCATCCAATTGCCTGGAGGTGTCTGCATGATCTTTCCACTCTCCGTCAGGGTGATGGACGTACTGCCGAATTTTGTTCGTCCCATTTTGTCTGGAAATCCCTCGACGCAGATTTTCATTCCTGGCAGTAGTGTGTTCTTGTCCCAGCCATTTCGAGTCAGAAAGTTGGGTGGGCTGATCTCGACGGTCCAGAGGACCATTCCGTTCGCCTGGCCTTCGACATTGATGAAAACGTAGACGTGTGGATTTCCCCACTCCACTCTCGCCACTTTCCCATCCATGTAGCCGGGCTTGCTCAAGTCATATTCCGCGGAAAAAGAATGATGTGCGGCGAGCGGAAGCACTATTGCGACGAGTGAAACGGCAATTGAAATCGAAGTCGTGGTTTTCATAATGGTAGTTACCCCGAAATCCACAAAAGGATACGCGCCCTGAATGATTTCACGATGGGATTAATTCACCTTCCTTTGGAATTCATATGGTCCGTGAATCGCGGTCGGCACATTTCGGGCGGTGACCGTCCACGCTGCCAACATTCCAACAGCGAGAAATACCCAGGAATAAGGTGAGCCACCATTCCACAGCCACGTTCCCGCAATGCCCGCAAGGCCCGCAATGCCCGCAAGGAATGTGAGTATGACGGCGGTCCACTGGTATCGGATTCCCGCGGATTCCCTGGAAGCGATTCTCATCGCAATACCAACGAGAAGGCCAATGACGATGGATCCGAAAGACACGTGCAGGGTCGCAACCAGAACGGCGTGGAGCACGCCTCCTGCGACGGCCGCAATGAGCCCGTCTCGCAAAGCACGTTTAAAGTATCTGGCAAGATTCGCGCTCGTCTCCGTCTTGAACTTTTCGGTACATGCCGGACAGGCCTGCTGACTGCCGACGCGAAAATACAGTCGAAGGGGCTCGATGCAGAACGCACAGCAACCTTCGGTGGTCTCGTTGGCCTTAAGGCATTCGAGAATGTAATTCCCGAACCGGATGGGGCTCTGATCGATTCGCAGCCGGACGTTGCCGCCCATTGCAACCCGGCTCAGATCCTCCCGATCGACCAGCAGCCAGCGTTCCGGTTCCAGTGGCAGCAACTTGCTCGTCGGCATGTCCAAAGGAAACAGCCAGATGTCCGGGAGTTTCTTCGCGGTTCCCCAAAGCAGGAACTGAAAGCTGGCTCTGAAGACTCCGACCTTGCAGTCGTCGAGCGGTTCGTTGAGTTCAATCGGCGCGCCCGATCCCCTGGGCCCAATGGACCAGCCGACAACGCCGTTCTGCCAGCCGGGCATGTCGCAGGACGCCGGCGGCAGGTCGAGTTCCTGAACGGAATGATCGCGAATATCGGTTAGTCGAACGCGCATGCCCTCCCTTACTATGGGCCATGACCGTCAGTAGTTTCGACCGGAAATTCGGTGAGGAGTTCCTGGAGTCTCTTCCCGGCTCGCCCGGTGTCTACCTTGTCTACGACCCGAATGCAGAATTGATTTACGTCGGTAAGGCGATAAACCTGAAACGACGCCTGTCGCAATATCGCAATACGCTGCGGCGAAAAAAGCATCGCCGCATGCGCGGGATCGTCAAGGAAGCCGCCCGCATCGAGATCCAGTGTGCGCCGACTCACCTGGACGCGTGCCTCACGGAGACGATGCTGATTCAAAAACATCGACCCCGCTGGAACGTCGTGGGCGCGTACTCGTTTCTCTACCCGATGATCGGAATCCGTACGGTGAACGGCGACACGGAGTTCTGCCTGACGACCACTCCGGATACCGTCCTCGATACATGTCCCGGTTTTCAGTTTCACGGCGCGTTTCGGTCCAGACGCATTACCGGAGACGCGTTCTTTGCGCTGATGCGGCTGTTACGATTCGTCGGTCATGTCAATCCCTCGAATTACCGGAAACGGATACCGAAACACAGTTATGTTGTCAGCTTCAGAAGACTGCCGCAGAACTGCGTTGAAACCTGGTCTGCATTTTTAAAAGGGGAGTCGGCAGGCGCCCTGGAAGAACTGGTCCTCAATCTCTTGGAGAATCGGGGTGCCCGGCGCAGTTCGAGCAAAGTTCAGGAGCATCTCGACGAGCTGAAACGCTTTTGGAGGCGCGAGGTCCTGACTCTCGCCAGGGCACGGAAGGCGACTGGCTGCGGAGAGTGGCCGGTCCCCCAGGAGCAGAGAGACCTGGTTTTTCTTTCGTATCGATTACTTCCCGCTTAGAACCGGACCCCACGATGAATTGAAATGATACGGGACGCCTGTGCCGATCATTTCCACGCGACGGATGAGGTTGTTCTCGATTCGAAACACCTCGGTCACGTGAATGCTCGATGCGCGTCCTGCGAAGCTGCTCATGTCGGCGATCTCGCCCGTGTTCAGTTTGATTTGAGCCACGGTGCCGTCCATGTCGAATACGCAATTACTCCACACGACGCCGCGTTCCTCGTCGATCAGCGGGAACCGGCGGTGATGGACGTTGTTGACGATTCCGAGATATCCGCTCTCGAGCTGCTTCTTGCAACTGGCGCCCATGTAGTTGAAGCCGCCAGGAGTCGTTGGATTCGGACTCGGGGTGTTCGTGGTGTGCGAACCGTTTTCGATGCGGTCGCAGTCGTCGGTGAAAGGATAGAAACCCTTGCCGTCGTTTTTCTGCACGGCTTCGAAATAGGCGTTGGCGATATTGGCGAGCTGCTGACGCGATGCGCGCTGTGCCGGTGGAATGGGCTGAAGCCAGAGCGCCTCCGGCTGTTTGAGATTGTCCATTGCGGCGATGTTGTTCGGCCCTCCGCCGCCCGCCCGGAAGTACGACGTTTCGATCTCCGTAATTCGACCCAACTGGACACGCAACCGCACGGTCATCAGAAGCAGGCCGCCCTTCTCCCGCACCGTCCCCATCCACCCTGTCTGGCCGCCGATCGGATCCGCAAAATAGTGGTTATACGCGCCGCGCCCGGTCACCGTTTTCCAAAAACCGTCGCCGACCGCCATGATCTGCTCCTGCTCGGTGTACTTCACGTCGGCCGATAGTGGCAGCCCCTTCGGGTCGTGTGCCTGGACTGCATTGAGATATTGATTGATGAGACCTTCCAGGCAGGCACGATTGCAGTCTGCAGCGATGGGCCCCACTGGCGCTTGCTGTGACGACATGGGTGATGCTGCGGCGATGGCCAAAACAAGGATAACGGTGATGCAGGCAACTCGCATGGGATCCCTCCTCGGGGAGGCCTCATAGATGATCGAATTCATTTTGCCGGTGCGGGAGTGAAATAACCCGGCTTTGCATGAATGTCCATTTTCCTGATCTTCTTCGTCTGGCTATCCAGATACTCTCCGGTGATTTTGATTTTGCGCGACTTCCCGTCCTTCGCTTTGTTGGTCGAACGATAGCCAATCACATACTGGTGCTTCAGTTGCGCCACGATTTTTTTGCAGATATCGGCCTGCTCAAATATCGATATCGGAAAGTAAGCGCTTCCGCCGCTCTGTTCCGCGAGCTCTCTCAACACCTGCCGGTCGCCGTCGGTTGAATCATTGGACAAGCCTGTCACGTAGAGCTGGACATCCTGCTCCTGGAGCCGGTCCCGGATCTTTGAGAAGGGGGACGAGCTGGGGGCACTCCTTGTGGTAATCAAGACCAGTGCGCGCTTCCTGTTGTTTCCGTTTTGAGCAAGGACGTTGATCGTTTCGAGGGCAGCCTCGTTGAGCGGGGCTTTTCCAGATTCCACCAGAAAAAATTCGTCGTCTCTGCCGCCGGATCTTGTCAGGGTTGGCAACACCTTCGACTTCAGGTCGTCTTTCATGGTGCCCGTGGCATCCAACAGAATTCCCACGTGAAGCGGAATGTCTTCTTTGGAAAAGTACACGATGTCCTGCGGAATGTTGTTTTCGGTAACCTTCAATTGTTCCTTGTGAAGGTCTACAAATGGACGGTAGCGCAAGCTGTCGACAGCGGAGACACGAACGTAAACCAGATCCGGGTCGGATGGAATCTGCGCCGCGACGATTAGCATCGGGATCGGCAGAATCAGCAGCAGAGTCGGAATTCGCTTCATCGCTTTCACCTCTTTGGGGGGGTGATATATTGCCGGCATCATACCGCACGAATTCGTGGGACGAAATCAGATTAGGAGCAGGGAGCATGAAACGACAAACGCGACTCGTGGCATTTCTGGCATTTTTCGTAATAGTTCCATTATCCATTGCGACGACGCCGGAAGAGCGCCGGGCCTACCTGGACAAGCTGACCGAGATCCTGCCCGCTGTTCCATCGTTCAACGCGTGGCTGCAGCGAACAAACGAGCTGCCGCCCGACTTTGACGCGCTGCCGAAGATCAACTCGCTCCCCGACCCGCTACGGTTCGTCGATGGCCACATGGCAAAGTCGCCCGCAGACTGGAAGGCGCGACGAGCCGAACTCTTCGCGTTGGAACAGAAGTATGACTTGGGCACTTTTCCACCCAAGCCGAAACTCGACAATGTTGTTGTGCTCAGCGAAGACACCGCTAATGGACAGATCACGCGGAATCTTCGCCTCGAATTCGGTCCCGACCGAAAGGCCACGCTTCGCGCCACCATTACCATTCCCGCGGGTGTTGGCCCGTTCCCGGTCATGATCAGTCCGAGCATCAACGCCCCGGGCGCTGCCGGTTTCGGAGGCGTAGCTCTCGCGCGCGGATACATTGCTGCCGGCTTTGCCGGCAATGATGGACAAAACGACGCCAACGCGTATGTTCCGCTATACCCGGAATTCGATTTTGCCGATCTTCCACGCCGCGCATGGTCCGCTCAGACGCTTGTGGATTATCTCGTCACGCTGCCTCAGGTCGATAAGGATCACATTGCGCTCAACGGATATTCGCGCGACGGCAAGATGGCGCTTGTTGCCGCGATTCTCGACCCGCGCATCGCGGCCGTCATTCCCGGCAGTACGGGAGTCGGCGGAGTGATGCCGTGGCGGCTCGGCAGCGAGCGCGGTTTTGGCGAAAGCATCGAAAGCACGACGAGGAACTTTCCCACCTGGTTTGTTCCTCGCCTCCGGTTTTTCTCCGGACGAGAGGATCGACTTCCGGTTGATGGCAATTCGCTTGTCGCCCTGGTGGCGCCCCGTGCGGTCCTGATCACTTATGGCAACAACGATGAGGTCAGCCAGCCCTGGCCCATGGAGCAAGCCTACCGTTCCGCCTCGCGTGCATACAATCTTCTCGGGAAGCCCGATGCTCTGGGCATCATGCACAGTCCCGGGTATCACGGTGCCAATGACGTGCAGGCGGCCATGAACTGGCTTGATTTCCAATTCGGCAGGTCGAAAACGAAGTGGACGAATGAATTCGTTTATCCCTGGGATTACGACAAGTGGAAAGCGCAGATCAAAGAGAACGATGCTCCGAAATTTCCCGCGCATAAACTTACCGTCAACTCGGTGGCCGCATGGGAGAAAGAAGCCGCAGACATCCGTAAGTCCGTGGAGTGGATGCTGGGCGACAAGACGCCTGGAACGCTCACCAATCCTTTCCCGCTGCCCAAACTCGGCGATACCTCCCAGCCCGCGGCCCCGCCTCGGGGCGGAAGGGGAGGAGCCGCTCCGGTGACTCCAGTGTCGCTGTTCGACGACATTCATGGCACGAAGGCCAGCGGCAATTCCTACGGTTGGATCAACACCGCCGTTCAGCAGACCAAAAAGCAAAAGATCACGTTTCCCAGTTCTTCCGGTTTCGGCACCATCGAAGCCGACCTCTTTACTCCCAGCAATGCCGCAGCCGGTGCAAAACTGCCAACGGTGATCTGGCTGCATGGTTACAGCTCGTCTCTCGGTTATAGCTGGGTATATCACTACGACCTGCATCCGGTGCTGGCTCTCGCCCAGGCCGGATACGCAGTACTGGCCTTCGATCAATCCGGCTTCGGCTCACGTCAGGTCGAGGCGGCGGCGTTCTACAACAAGTATCCCCGCTGGTCCCAGATGGGCCACATGGTCGAAGACACCCGAGCCGCCATTGACGTGCTTTCACGCGAGGCGCAGGTCGATGCCAGCCGCATCTATCTGTTCGGCTACTCCATGGGAGCGAACATTGCGCTGCATACGGCCGTGCTCGACTCGCGTGTCAAAGGCGTGGTCAGTCTCAACGGCTTTACCCCAATGCGAACAGATACGGAAAACAAAGGCACCGGCGGCATCGCGCGCTATTTCCGCGAGCACGACCTTTTACCGCGCATGGGCGCATTCGCCGGCAAAGAATCGCGATTGCCCTACGATTACGACGAACTGATCGCTGCCATCGCGCCACGGCCCGTATACATTCTCTCGCCACAGCTGGACCGCGATGCGACTCCCGCCGATGTGAAGTCCGCCGTCGATCGGGCGAAGAAGATTTACAGCCTGTATAACGCGGCCGACAACGTCATGCTGGATGAGCCATGGGATTACAACCGTCTGCCCCTGGGAACGCTCGATCGCACGATCAAATGGATGACATTCAAAATGAAGTAATTTCGGTACGGAAGATCAGGCGAACTCGTCCCGGCCTGATTTACGATGCCCCACACAAGGAACCTGTGGCATGGATACCGTAAGGAAAGACAACATCGATCGACTATCCGGCGTGATGCTCGGTGCATTGGACGGAAACCGGAAGACGGAGGACCTGGCCCGGCTGGCATTTCAAAGCCGGACGCAGTTCCATCGGATATTTCGCGCCGTGGTGGAGGAGACTCCGGCGGCAATGAGGCGCCGGTTGTTGCTCGAGCGAGCTGCATTTCAACTGGTTCACGGCGAAAGTCCGGTCACCGACATCGCACTCGATGCGAACTATGGATCTCTGGAGGCCTTCACTCGGGCTTTCCGTAAGGCGTTCCACACTTCACCGAGTCTGTATCGAAGAATGCGCATTTCGTCGATCCACCTTCCGTCGCCCAACCGGATTCACTTCTATGCTGCGGGTTCCCTTTCGAAAGGAGCAAATGATATGGACCTCTACGATCGCTTTGCGGGGAACGATTCCTGGCATACACGAAAACTTCTGGAATACGCGGGCAGCTTGACCGATGAGCAGCTCGATCGGCCGCTGAGTGCGGTGGTGGAAATATTGCCGTGGCGAGAATCTCTAAGCACGCTGCGGGGAATTCTCGAGAACATCGTGTTCACCAAGGAAGTCTGGGCAGCCGCCATCGCTGGACGGGATATGCCGAATATCAATGGCACTCCCGCTGCCCAACGATCACCGGCGGCCATGCTAAAGCGCCTCAACAGTGTCGATGACGACTTGCACCGCATGTTCAGTGACGTCGGTCAGCGCGCTGCGTGGGACGACACGTTTGTGGATGCACTTTGTGAGCCGGCGGAAACCTTCACGTTCGGAGGCGTGTTCGCTCACATCATGACGTTCAACGCCCATCGACGGTTGATGGCCCTGGATGCATTACGCCGTCTGGGCGTGAAAGCAGAGGGCTTTGGCGATCCGATGGAATACGAGCAGAACGTGGCGCCATGGAATACGCAGGTGCCGGTCAAATAGTTTTATTCGACGCATCGAGCTGGTGTCTAATAACCCGCGGAGGGACACATCGTGCGATTGAATTCACGTCGGATTCCTGTGGTTGTACTTGTTGTGGTGCTCGCGAGCGCTTTTGCAGTCGGTCAGGCACCGTCCGATGCAAAACCGACAGTCCTCAGCACCGGGGCGTTTACCGCATTTGTTGAAAACATGGATCGCTCCCTCGCGTTTTACCACGATGCCTTCGGCATGGAAGTTCCCGCGCTGCCAGCCACCGGTGAGCGGGTTTACAATCCGGCGAATCCACAGTTGTTCGCGATGTTCGATATCGCAGGCTCAAAAGAGCGGCACCAATCTGCGCGCATCACAGGTACACGCGTGACCCTGGAACTGATGGAGATTCAGAACGTGCCGCACGAGACAATCAATCTGCGGATACAGGATCCCGGTAACGCGACGCTCGTGCTCATGGTGCGGGATATCGATGCGGCTCTCGCACGCGCCATGAAGGCCAATGCAACGATTGAGACGCCGGGCGGCAAGCCAGTTACATTCGTAAACGGTTCGCGTGCCATCCTCATTCGCGACATCGATCGCCGACTCATCAAGCTCACCCAACCGGCTTTCGAGGGCACCGCACCGACAGGTGACATTCTCGACATGCAACTCCTGATCACCGTCAACGATATGGACGAGACAAAGCGCGCCTTCCATGACGTTCTCGGATTCACCGTCGAAGGTGAAACCGCATTCGCGACAGATGCGCCTATGCGTGCCCTCACGGGACTCTCCGCCGCTCAGGTTCGACGGAGCAGCGTCCAGGCGCCGGGATCTACGCTATGGATCGAATTTGTCGAGTTCAAGGGCGTCGATCGTACTCCGCTTCGCATGCGGATTCAGGATCGCGGCGCTGCACGACTTCAGCTTCGCGTGCAGGATGTCGATGTCATGGTGACCGCCATGAAGGCTGCCGGATTCAAGGTGATGTCCGTTGGCGGCGTTGCTGTTCCCATTCCGCCAAACCTGAAGGGCGCACTCGTTGCCGATCCAAATAACTTCTTCCTGACGCCGTACGCGAACTGTCCCGGCTGCGCGCCCACTATTGGCGCACCGGCGCGTTGAAGTTCTAATGGATCATCCGGACGATGTCTCGGAAGTAGTCGGGCATTTCTTTTCTCGGATACCAGGCTAGTGCAAAAGGGATTTTATAAGAGCGTCCCTGATTCAGTGGGGCAAGCTTCTTCTCGTCAATCAGCGGTTCCGCGATTTCTTTTGGGAGAACTCCAAAACCGAGTCCGAGCTCAAGCATCCGAATAAGAGTGATGTTCTCGCTGACACAAAACCGGGACCTCTTGAATTGCTCCAGCAGCTGGAAAGTTCTCAAGTAGTCCAGGCCAGTCGTGTCGTCCGGGTGGTATGCCAGTAATTTCTCCGATCTCAGTACTTCCTTTAGCGGCCGGCCTTTCCATTTCGAAGTCGCGACGAGCAGGTACTCGACCGGTTTTATGCGCTTGCTGTCGAGTTCCAATCCCACTTCATGTGGAAAGATGAACGCCAGATCACAGGCGCCACGCTTCAATTGGTTGAGACGATTTGCATTCGAATCCACGACGAATCGTAAATTCAGATTGGTCCATTTGTGAGCGATTTCGCTAAAGCGCGGTACAACCCGTCCGGCGAGAAGACTCATCGGGCCGACGATGCATAACTCCACTTCGCGGGTTTTGCCTCCCACTTTCATTCCGGAGAAGAAGTGACCTTCCAGGTTGGAAACTTCCAAACAGTAGCGGTACAGGCGATGTCCTTCTTCGGTCAGGCGCATCCCCGAGCGCGATCGCGTAAAGAGAGTCGTGCCCAGCGACTGTTCCAGAGACTTGATGCGTTGCGTGGCCCCCGTTTGTGTGATGCCGAGTTTTCTGGCTGCCGCTGAAAGGTTCAACAGTTCTGCAACCGCGACAAAGGTGGGAAGCTGCGCCTGCGCAATCATCATGATTTGTCATGGATATATGAAAAACATGAATTTGGCAACAACCCCGCACTTCAATACGATCGCTTCAATAGATGAATCACAAGGAGGCAACAATGAAGCGCATCGGGATTCTGACGGTATCGGCAGTTCTTCTGTTCTCTGTATTTGTTGTAAAGGCACTACCAAAACCCGCAGACGACATTGGAATGACGGTGCACGAATGGGGTACGTTTACTTCGATCGCGGGTGTTGATGGTATGCCTGTAAAGTGGCGCGCCGGCGCTTATGATGGCGCGTCGGATCTGCCATGTTTTGTGGAGCGCTACGTTCCACGAAACGGACTTGCGGGAACCGTTCGAATGGAAACCCCGGTCCTCTATTTCTATGGCGCGAAGGAATCGACAGTAAACGTAAAAGTCGCGTTTCCGAACGGCACGATCAGTAAGACGTACCCGAATGTTTCGCGACGCGTTGGCGGCAGCATGATTGAGTGGAAGAACGTTCATATCCAGCCGGGCACAGTGCCAGGCTTTCCCGCCGGCGGCCACAGTCACTACTATGCCGCCCGCGAAACCGATGCGGCGCCGCTGCAGGTCGGATCGCAGAAGGAAAAGTTTCTGTTTTACCGCGGCATCGGTACTTTCCCGCTGCCGATATCGGCGCTCGTCCTGGATCAAAACAAAATCCTCGTAAGGAACCTTGCGAAAGACCCGATACACGCATTGATTCTGTTCGAGAACATCGGTGGCCTACGGCGATACCAGTTCGCCGGAAAGGTTGAGGGCGAAACGACGCTGAACCTCCAATCGGCTCAGAGTGATTTGGCGGGCGTACTCCAGGAGCTCGAACGCGTCCTGATTGGAGAAGGTCTCTATCCCAGGGAAGCCCGCGCCATGATCGAAACCTGGCGGGATTCCTGGTTTGAAGAGGGGGCGCGGTTGTTTTACATTGTGCCCAGCCGTGCCGTGGATTCCATCCTGCCGTTGAGCGTTGAACCCGCACCGTCTCAGATTGCGCGGGTCTTCGTAGGCCGGATGGAACTCATCACGCCGGCTATCGAAGACGATGTGCGAGAGGCGCTCGCCACCAACAACCGGCCGAGGCTCGAAAAGTACGGCCGTTTCCTGGAGCCGATCGCGAGCCGCATGGGAATTCAGAACCACGCACTGCTTCGTACGATCTATTCGAGTTCGACCGTGTCTTCAGCAACCTGTATCCGCTGAATTCAGCACGTCTAGTGCTTGAGAAACTTTTCGTTCTCGAGACAGATTTCGTCGATCAGGTCCGTGTCAACGACGATGCGCTGTTTCAAGTTGACGGTCCATGGCTTGGTATAGGCTTTCGGATCATCTACGGTGACCTGGATTTCAAGGTGTCCGAAGTCCGGCCGACGGATTTGTTCGCGTACCTTCGCGGCTTCGGTCAGCACGCTTCCGTTCCAGTCAATCCAGGTGTCGTCACGTACTCCGATCGTGTCGACCACCAGCGTGTCCCCCGACCATTTGGCCGAAGAATATCCCTGCCACGAAGGCGTTGGATCGTTGGGCAGCGGACGGGCATCGGTGAATACCTGTCGGTACCCTGCATTCATTTCGTTGAGTACCACAAGAAGGCCTGGTGTATGGATGAACTTCAGCAAATGCGGCAGGCCGTATGCACGGAGAAAATTGTCCGGCAGGCACTTGATATGAGGATCGTCGATCGCAAGGTTTGCGGTGCGTTCTTTGACGATCGGAACAAGCCACGGCTGATACGGTAGTCCTCCCGGAATATCCACCCCGATGTTCGACATATGACGCGATGCGGTGATGGCCTTGGGGTCGCCCGGTTTGTCGTCTGCCGTCGGCGCTCCCGCCGCTGGCCGATTGGATTCCCCAGTCATCCATATCCCGGAGAAATCGGGCTTGCCATCCGCCAGTCGCGGCGTCGGCGCAGCCATGTTCACACTGCCATCGGCCTTACGTGGAACTCCCGCAGTTGGATACTTGATCCACTGCGCAAATAAAGTCGTCGATAGGAGAAAGGTGCCCAGAGCGACGAACCCAATGGAAAGAGATGTGCGTTGCATCGCCGAAGCATATAAGAATTTTGGGGACGGGGGGATGAATTAGTCTGGAACGTAGGCGATGAGCATGCTGCGATAAGCGCCGTAGAGGAAATTGGATGCATCGCCGAACTCGGCCGAATATTTGCTGAGAGCGTTTTGTTTTGCGGCATCCTCAGGGCCAAAGCCCTTGTTCATGTCGGCGATCATGGTCTTGAACAGTTCCTGATAAATATCACGCTGACGCATCACGTCGGTGCCCGTGAGCACACGGCCGTTCGTCGGCACGACTCGGGTGTCGGGTTTGACAAGTTGCGCAAGACGCTCGACGGCGCGGACCCGGGCGCCGAACCAGGCACCGTTGACGTAATCGACAATCGGCCACTCCTCCCCGGAAATAACGCCACCAACGGCCAGCACGTTCAACCCGGGAAAATGCACATAGAGATCGCCGTCGGTGTGAGCGGCGGGCAGGTAGCTGTAGTCGATCTTCTGTCCGGCGAATGTCAGGGATCCATCCGTACGCGTCGTCTTGTTCGGTCGTGCAGATTCGGGCAGCGGCGCACGGCGGCCTTCAAATGTGACCGAACCCACCGTATTGCTCAGGAACATCTTTGTGTTCTCGTGAGCGATGATCACGCCGCCATCGCGTCCCACGGCTTCATTGGCGCCGGTCTGCTCCGGATGCCAATGCGTGTTGATGAGCGTGTGGATGCGATTGTTGCCTGTCGCGTCCTTTACTGCACGAATCAACGCATCCGCATTCGCTCGAAGGCCGCCATCGATCATGAGCGCTCCGTCGTCGCCGTGCATGGCGATCACGTTGCAACCAGATCCCTGCAGCAGTTTGAGACTTCCGAGATCGGTAACTGAAATTTTTGGAGAGGCCTGTGCGGCACCCGATGAGTAAGCCGGCAGCAGGGCAGTGCCCAATGCGGCGGCCCCGGTTTGCAGAAATCGGCGACGAGAAAGCGAATTCCTAGTTTTTCGCGTATGTGTAGAACGGTGCATGAACCTGCGGCTCTCCCACTGGCCAGATATCGGCATCGACGCCCTGGGGTGGACCCAGGACCGGCCACTCGGGGTTTTTGGCAACCTCCACGGTTGCGCCGAGTTCCCGCAACAACGTCGCAATGTCGTTGTACTTCGGAGTCTGCAACGCCATGAAAGGCATAAAGCCTCGCGACTGCGTGTAGTCGAGCGCCGTGAGACCGTCCTGGTCTTTCGCATTCATATCGATGCCATAGGACGCGAGTTCCTTGATGACGTCTTTGAAGCGTTTGCGCGCAGCATAGTGCAGTGCGGTTCCGCCGCGGGTTTCCTCACGATGGTTCACGAGGGCAATCACATTGATGTTTTCACCGGCCTGATGGAAGAGGCGGATCAATTCGAGCGCCTGTTTCTCGTTCGCACGGCCCGAGAGTACTGCCATCGTCGGGGTCTGACGGTCGGCCATCTGCAGATTGACGTCGGCGCCTTTCTCAAGGAGAAGCTTCACAACCTCGAGATCTGCGTTGGTTGCCGCCCGAATCAATGGCGTGGAGCCCCGCGTCACGGTCTTGCCGCTCAGGCCGGCCGGCCGGAAGAACAGTTGCATGTTGGGATTTGCTTTGCGATCGAGAAGCAGGTGAAGGATGGTCGTGCCGTCGGTTTCATTGGCTGGGTCGATGGAACCTTTTCCACCGTCGAGTTTGGTGCGGTTACCGATCACCGTGAACAGGGGCGCTTCACCATAGATGTCCCACTGGTTGACATCCGCGCCGGAAGTGATCAGGTGCTTCGCGATGTCCCAGTTTGCATTCATGATCGCCAGGTGCAGCGGCGAGACTCCATCCGGATCGGGCAGGTTGATGTCTGCACTCTTCTCCAGCAGCACTGTCACGCAGGCCATGCAGTTCTCGCGTGCAGCGTAGAGCAGAGGAGTCAGTCCTCCAGTGTCCAGGTTCTTGGGACGTCCCTCGGCGGTCACATGACGCTGATAGTCGCGATTCGTCGATTGGGCATCGACCTTCGCCCCCTTCGCAATCAGGAGCTTCATCATCTCCGGATGTCGACGCGCAGATGCCCACATCAGCGCGGTTTGTCCGCCCCACTTTTCTTTGGCATCGATTGTCGCGCCGCGATCGATCAGAAGCTGAGCCGCCGCGATGTTCCCCGTTCTCGCCACGGCCATCAGGGCCGTCTGTCCTTCAGGATTGGGTGAATCGGCGTTGGCGCCGGCTTCGAGCAGGACCTTCAACATCTCCGTGTTCGCAACTTCTGAGGCGAGACTCATTGGAGAGGCGCCATAGTTGTTGGCCAGTGACACCGTGGCTCCGGCTTTCAACAAGCGACGGGCCTCGGCGACGTTTCCTTCGTAGACCGCCCACAGAAGAGGCGTGCTGCCATCCGGGTCGCGATGATTCACGTCGGTGGAATTCGTGGCGGGCTTTTGCGTGACTACCAGTGCCGCAGTGAGGACGATTGTTCGAAGCATCATGGATTAAACCTCGTATTAAACCTCGCTCAGGGGACCGGTGTTGTCGGCGAATCCCTTGAAGTCTTCTGCAGGAATGCCGGCGCGGTCCAGCATCGTGACCAGGATGTTCGCGTGCGGCGCGTCCTGTTTGAAGTGCAGATGCTGGTTGCCCTTGATACCGCCGCCACGGCCGATCAATGCCTGAGGCAGTGGATCGTTGTTGTGCGCGTCGCTGTTGGCCATGTTGCTTCCAAACAGAATGATCGAATGATCGAGCACCGAGCCCTCGCCATCCGGCATTTCGTGAAGGCGTTTGGCAAACCTGGCGAAAATCTGCGTGTGGAAATTCTGAATCAACCTCAGATTGGCTACTCGTTCCGGGTATCCGCCCCAGTGGGACGTTGGATGGAACGCTTCATGGACTCCCAGGTTCGGATAAGTTCGCATGCTGGCTTCCTCGACCATTTTCATGGAAGCCACGTTGGTGCGATTGGTCTGCCACGCCAGAGCGATCATTTCGAATTGAATGGCAAGGAGTTCGCCGAAATCTTCCGGCGGACCCAGAGGCGCATTCGGCAGGTTGCCCATCGACTTTGCGCTCTCCTCGAGTTTCTGAACGCGAAGCTCGATCTCTCGAACCGAATCGAGATAGTCGTTCACGCGGGCTCGGTCCGAGGCGTCGAGCTTGCGGTTGAGGCTGGCCGTGGACTCCCTCACATAATCGAGCAGGCTGTCTGTGGATTTCAGAATAGCTTCGCGTGCTTCCTTGGTATCGCCCTGACCGAACATCGAGTAGAACACCTTGCGCGGATTGTTTTCCATCGGCAGTGCCTGATCGGGTGTTCTGAAAGAGATCATGCCGCCCGGTTCGCCGCAGAGTTCCATGGATTGCAACGGTGTATTTTTGCCAAGGCGTTTCGCGGCAATCTGGTCGGCCGTTACGCCGACGCCAGTCTTGGCGCTGCGCTGGCGCGGGGCGACACAGTTCAGCCACGTTTCTTCGATGATGCCGTGCGGGCTGGAGCTTTCTCCGCCCTTGTTGCGAAGACCACTGACCACCGTCACGTAGTCGCGCAGCGGCTCGAGGGGTTTCAGGATGTAGGGAAACTCGAAGTTGCGTCCATCCTGCTTCGGTTGCCATTCGTCCTGCAGAGCGCCATGCGGAAAATACACAAAGCCCAGCCTCTGGCTTGGTTTTGCGGCCGTCTGGGCGAACGCCGTTCCGGCCGGGATCATGGCGTCCAGCAACGGCAGACCGATCGACGCACCGACGCCTTTCAGCAGCGTCCGGCGTGACAGATGTTTTCGCGTTAGAAACATGGCTAGTCCTCCACTCTCACTTTATAGATGCCTGGGCCAGGGTCTGCTCGCCTTCCCGTTTGCGGAAGGCGTCGCTTGAAACGATGCCGAGAACGATGGACTCAAAACGGTAATTGTCCGTTGCCGCTCGTCGTACGATGCCACGCACCGTGGGCATATCGCGATAGGCCACGCTGCGGCCCAGCGCATACGTGAACAGATTCTCGGAAAATGCCTGAACGAACCGATCCGGCTGAGCGACCAGCGCCTGCCGCAGGTCTTCAGGGCCTCGCAGCGGCGTCCCGTCCGGCAGTGTGCCCACGGAATTCACCGGTGTCCGCGTATCGGGATCGAGAGTCCGGTATTGTCCCACCGCGCTGAAGTTTTCCAATGCGAACCCCAGCGGATCCATGACGCCGTGACAGGCAAAACACGTTGGATTCGCGCGATGCTGTTCGAGCCTCTCGCGCATGGTTTTCGCAGCCTGGCCCGGCCGGTTTTCCTGCAGTGTTGGAACGTTGGGAGGCGGCGCGGGCGGCGGCGTGCCGAGAAGATGTTCCAGTATCCAGGCGCCGCGCAGCACGGGTGACGTGCGATTGGGATACGCCGTCAACGACAGAATCGCGGCCTTGCCCAACAGGCCGTATCGTTTCGGGTCGTCCAGCGTGACGCGACGGAAGTTTGCTCCTTTGACGGTTTCGATACCGTAGTGCATGGCCAGGCGTTCGTTGAGGAACGTGTAGTTTGCGGTCATCAGGTCGACGACACTGCGATCGCTGCGCAGCACGCTGTCGATATACAGCCTCAGTTCTTCCTTCATCAAGGCACGCTGATCCAGAATGCCGCTGGCCTGCGGAAACTGGCCACGGTCCGGAGTAATTTCGTCCAGCTTCGAAACATGAAGCCATTGGAACGCGAAGTCGTTGACCAGGGATTTCGATCTCGGATCCGCAAGCATCCTCTTGACCTGCTTCGGCAGCACGGCGGGATCGCTCAAACGCGACGCAATCGCGAGGTCGAGGAGTTCCTTATCCGGCAGGCTGCTCCACAGAAAGAACGACAGGCGCGACGCCAGTTCGAGGTCGGTAAGTGTTCGCGCGCCGCCCGGTTCCGCGCCGGCTTCCGCGCGATACAGGAAGTGCGGGCTTGCCAGAATAGCGCTGAGCGCATCGCGAACACCGTGATTAAAACCTTCTTTGGAGCGGCCGGCCTGGTAAAACTTCATCAAACCTTCGAGATCCGCTTCGTTTACCGGTCGCCGGAATGCGTTCTGGGCGAGGTTTGTGAGAATCCGGCGCGCACATGCGGTCTCGTCGCTCGGTTTTGCCGGTTTGCAAATGAAAATCTTTTTGCGCGTCGGGGAATCGCTGATGCCGGTCACCGTCATTGGCCCGCGAATTTCGAGGGCGTGCACGGCCTGTATGCGTTCCTGGCCGCCTTCGAGCGCCGTCGTTCGAATACGCTCGTCGCTTTCGGCGAAGCTGCGCTGCATGAAGGTGACGGCGAGCCGATGCTGTCCTGCCGTGGCCTTGAATTTGATTTTCCGCAGACGTCCGTTAATGGCTTCCACCGCCGAATCCAGTAACTGGTCGATCGCCTTGTGATCCGCTTCGCCTCCGATATTCGTGCGATAGAACTCCTTGCCGTCCAGCAGGGCGATCACCGTATTCTCGAATTCCATTCGAGGAACTTCGCGCGCGAGCGCCATGTCGCCAATCGTGAGTTCGTACTCGCCATCTGCCGGAAAGTTGTGTTCCACACTCATGCCCCCGCGCGTACCCAAAGGCATTCCGTCCAGGTGATGCTGCTGCCTGCCTTCTCCGGGAGCACTCGAGGGTGGGAGAGAAATCACCATGTTGGCAACGTCGCCATAGGTGGTAGTGACAGCAGGAGCTTCCACGTTGCCAACCGCTTCGAGTGCGACGGCGCGTGCAGCATAGATGTACTGATCGACGAAACTCGGAGATACCTGCAGGGCCGCAGCGTCGTTGTCGAAGTTGCCTTTGACGTTATCGGCCGGCAGCAGCGCCTCGGCGTCGACGTGGAGTCCGAGCAGGTCGCGAATCGCGTACTCATACTCCCGGCGATTGAGGCGATGCAATGGCACGCGTCCGGGGTCGGGCTTGGCGGCGGCTGCGTCGATTTTGCTTTCGAGAAAAGTAATCAATTGCTCCATGGACTGCTTGTCCGGACGCTTGGCACCGGCCGGCGGCATGAGACCACCGCGCAGCTTTCGGATTGCCGCTTCCCAGGTTTCCGCATCGTGGGCGATGTTGTCCGGGGACATGACATCGAAGGCGCGCCCGCCTGCCTTGGCCTTGCTGTTGTGGCAGCCGGTGCAGTTCTGCTCGATCACACCCCAGGGACTTTGCGGAGCCTGCGGCGTTCCCGACTGCGGGGCACCCGTTGCAGCACTGACGAGCGTCACGCAAGCACACAGTAAAGCTAGTCCTATCCCGCGCTTAACCAATTTTCGCTCTCCTGAGGGGTGATCTGAATCTGACGTGCATTATTTCAGCGGCGCAGTGAGTTTGTCTACATTTTCGCAGGGAATTCGGGTTTTACCGGGTAGCGAGCGCATCGATCTCCCGCTGGAGCTTCCGGGCAGTTTGGGCATTCCACCACGAAATGCCGAGGAACAGCGTCACGCCAGCCGCCGCTATGCCGATCAGGCGTGCCGAGGATACGGCCTCGCCGATCATCCCGTTCAATAGACTCAATGTGATCCCGGGGACGAATGGCAGCAGGTAGCGGCTGCTCTGGCGCGCGAGGTTCCGTTCGTACGTGAGATGGGCGCGATAGAATTCAACGCAATTCGCCCGGCCAAGGCCTTCAGGCCTTGATGCAACTCGCGCGTACTTCCGGTATTCGTAGAAGACGTAGAACAGGGCGGCGACAATCAGAATGTCGCCGGCCCGTTCCATCATGTTCTGACCCGGCCAGATTGCCTCGACGCTATTCTCAATCACAAGCAGGATGAAAAATGCGGTTCCCACCGTCTTCCACTGCCGCCTACGAGTCTCGGAGCGAAGGGCCTTTTCATGGACCTCATCGAGAGAAATCCGCTGAGTTTCTCGCGGTTGTTCCTCCCACATCATGCGAACCTCGTTTTCAGATTCATTCAACATGGTTCTTCCTTTCGTGAAACTGCCGAATCAGGATTTGCTTGATCCGGCGGACCTTTGTGGCGACGTTTGCCCCTGACAGTCCTGTGATCTCGGCAATCGAGGCCGCATCCAGCTGCTCGAGGTAGAGCAGCATCACCTGGCGATCGAGAGGTCTCAGCCGACGGATCAATCCATACAGTCGTTCGAGTGCGAGCTTCCGGTCCAGAAGGTGTTCTTCGCTGACGTGCGCCGCGAGCGATTCCAGGCTGTCATCGAGCGGGACAGTAGATGGAGCGGTGCTCTGCGGCCGAAGTACTTTCGAAGTGGCCGTGTTGTGAGCGACTCGATAAACCCAGGTTCGCAGGGAACACCGGCCGTCAAAGCCCGCAAAACTTCGCCAGAGCGCAACATGGATTTCCTGCAGCAGGTCGCGACACCGATCCGCGTCACGTTCGTAAGCGCGTGCGAGCCGCTCCATCGCAGCGCCGAATGCGGCGATTGCCTCGGCATAGCGCTGATCCTGGTCGGGAGTCCTGCTCACCTTATCCATTTCGCATAAGGTAGTCGCCGGGCAGGACAATTTCTGACACTTATAGAAGCGTTAGGTGCCTGACACCTAATGAGGATCGCCCGCAGTTGGAGCGGGAGCGGCGCCGGGTTTGGGTAACTCGGCTTTGCCATCGAGCCCGAAGACCAGCAACATCGGCTTCTGCGGTGTCGTCACGGATCCCGGGTTGGTGACGCCCGGACTCTGGGCTCCGCCCGAGCCACCCATCAATGCGATGTACTGCTTCCCGTCGACGGCGAAGGTGATCGGCGGTCCCATTCCGTTCTTCAGTCCTGTCTGAAGTTCGAGGATGCGCTCGCCCTTTTCCGCGGAGTACGCGATCAATCGCCCATCCGGAGAAACCTGAAACAGCAAATTGCTGGCCGTGCTCATGGTGCCGCCATATCTGCCATTACCGACAGGCACACGCCAGCGGATCTCCTGTTTCACCGGGTCGTACGCGACTAGCGTACTGACATTGCCACCTTCCAGAGGCTCGGGGCCGATAAAGGCGGCGGGCGGCTTTCGCGTCAGTCCTGCGGTGTTGTTGTTCAGCCCGGTTTGCGAGGCTCCCCCAACTCGGTTCGGGTCGGGCTTGAAGTCGTAATTGACGGCGTAGTTGAACGTGTCCCATCCGCGGGAAGGAATGTAGACGAGCCCTGTCTGAGGATTGAACGACATCGGCGACCAGTTGTGCGCGCCGCCACCGCCGGGGGATACCGGCTGAGGATCTTTTCCATACATCACGTCCGGATTGATAATTGGCCGGCCCGTTTTCGGATCGATGCCTTTCGCCCAGCTGACGCGCGAGAATGGCGCAGCGGAAATGAAGTCGCCCGTGATGCGGTCGAGGACGTAAAAGAATCCGTTCTTGTTCGCCTGCATGATGACCTTGCGCGTTCTGCCGTTGATTTGCAGTTCCGCGAGAGTCATCTGCTGCACGCTGTCGTAATCCCACTGATCTCCGGGAACCATCTGGTAGTGCCACTTCAATTCGCCCGTATTCACATTCACGGCGACGATGGAGGCGACGTAAAGATTGTCGTGGCCCGTGCTCACGTCTTTTGTTCGCAGCGCCTGTGGCCAGGGCTCGGCATTTCCCGTGCCCACATAGAGAAGTTCACTTTCCGGGTCATATGAAATTCCGTCCCACACTGCGCCGCCACCGCCAAGTTTCCACCAGTCGCCGTCCCATGTCGCGGCAGCCTTACGCATTGCGGGGGATTCGAATCCTTTCGCCGGATCGCCGGGGACGGTATAAAACTTCCAGACTTCCCGGCCCGTTTCTGCGTCGTATGCCGCGAAAAATCCTCGCGTGGGACGGTCACCGCCCGCCGGTCCGACAATGACTTTGCCTTTGGCGATACGTGGAGCAATCGTGAGCGACTGTTCATTTTGGGTGTAGGAAACACGGGCTTCCCACACCGGCTTGCCGGTTTCCGCATCGAGCGCCTGCAGCCGGCCATCGATAACGGGCACGTAGATTTTGCCGTTGTAGAGAGCCAACCCACGGTTCACAACGCCGCAACACATCCTGTCGCTGGTGGCCTTTCGGTTGACTTCCGGATCCCAGCGCCATTTTTCTTTGCCCGTTCGTGCATCCACCGCGAACACGATGCTCCAGTTGGTGACTGCGTAAATCGTGTTGTTCCAGACCAGCGGCGTGGCTTCCTGATCGCCTCCGCCGTCGCCGAGTTCGTGGGCCCAGACCAGGCCGAGTCGCTTCACATTGGACTCATCGATCTGCTTGAGAGGGCTGAAGCGCGTTTCACCTGGAGTGAGTCCGTAGCTTAGCCACTCTCCATCCGAGGCTGTCTTCGCGGCATTCTTGAGCACAGCATCATCGACTCGCCGCACCTGCACCTGTGCAGACGATACTTCGAACAGCATTAGAAAGAGCCCAAGGGGCAACAGGTATCGCATAGATGGAGCGAGTCTAGCACGCGTCTGGATTGCATTCGGACGATTTTGTCGGCGTGAACGCTGCAGCATGAATCGTGTTACGAAAAATTTCGTTGACAGTCACGAAAGTTTTCGTAATCATGCCGCGCATGGCACCAAAACCGATCCCTCCAACGAAACTCGAACTCGAAGTCCTGACGGCTCTCTGGCGAAAAGGACCGGGCACTGTTCGAGAGATTCATGCGGCAGTGAATGATTCCAGACCGTGCGGTTACACCACCGTACTGAAGATGCTGCAGATCATGACGGAGAAAGGGCTCGTTCTTCGCGACGATACGGCACGTCCGCAAATCTATCGCGTTCGGCATTCTCAGGAGCAGACGCGAGGCCGTCTGGTAAAGGACCTCATCCAGCGTGCGTTTGACGGCTCGGTCAAGGCGCTCGTCATGCAGGCTCTTTCCACAAGGAAGACGTCGGACAGGGATATGGAAGCCATCAAGAAGCTTCTCGACAAGTTCGAAGGAGAACCCCAATGAACCGTTACGGAATATTCCCGGAAATTGCACAACGACTGGCAGGCTCCCTGCTGCACTTCATCTGGCAGGGCGCACTTGTGGCGTTCCTTACCGCAATGTGTTTGAAACTTTGCTCAAGACGGTCGGCGGAGCTGCGCTATGTGGTGTCGAGTACCGCATTGGCCCTGATGCTTGCGTCGCCGATATTGACGTTTGTCTTTTACGGGCAGACCGGTGCAATCGCTTTGCGTCTGCTGCAGTTGACCAGGACAACCCGCGCTGGAATCGCGGCGTCTACGCCGCTTGTTGCAGGTTCCGATGCGACTGCGGCGTGGGCGCAGTGGATCCTTTTGGCCTGGTGTGCCGGCGTTTTCATTTTTCTCGCGAGACTGGTCACGGGATGGTATCTGTCGCGCCGCATTGTGAGCTCATCCGACGACGACATCCCGGAGTACATTCGCATTCTGTTCGACGAGATCTATGATCGACTTGCGTTGAGCAGGCCGATCCGTTTGTTGGTACAGGTTCGCATCGACACGCCGCTTGTCGTGGGTTGGTTGCGTCCCGCGGTTCTGCTTCCAATTTCCGCGATCGCCGGATTGAGTGAAGAACAGCTCATGGGAATCTTCGCGCATGAACTGGCACACATTCGCCGTCACGATTTCCTGGTGAACATGCTGCAGCGCTGTGTGGAGGCGGTGCTCTTCTATCATCCCGCGGTCTGGTGGTTGTCGAATCGGATACGAACCGAACGCGAAGACTGCTGCGATGACCTTGCGGTAAAGGTCTGCGGGAACAGGAAAAATTACGCCGAAGCCCTCGTCACGCTGGAACAGAAGCGGCAGGACCGGCAGGCACTTGCCGTCGCGGCAACGGATGGAAGTATGGTGCATCGCATCCAGCGCATTCTCGGATTTGAATCCTCGGGGGCGGACTGGCAATCGGCTGCGGTAACGCTGCTGTTTCTTGGAGTCTGGGTCGTTGCCGGAATGTGGCATTCGACTCCTCTGGCTGCACAACCCACGGTGAGTCTGGCCAGCCTGTCTCCTTCTATCTCTCCCGTCGCAACCGCCGCTCCGGTTGCACCTGCGGTGACAACCGCGTTGAGTTCCATCGCCGCCATCATCACGGCACAGCCCATCGCTGCAGAGTCCTCGCAAACTCCGGCCGGTAATGGCCCAGGATCCGTCCAGGGCATCGTGACACGAGCCGGATCCAGCGCACCGGTTCCGGATGTCCGTGTCTGGCTTTCCACGACGAGCGCCCCCACTCCAAAGGCGTTACAGGACTTCGTGTCCTATTTTGCCTCGCGGGGCGTAACGGTGACTCCTCCCGAAAATGGCCAGGTGGATCAGAAATTCATTCAGCAGGCCCTGGACGCCGCGGCAAATCGTGGCGTAGATCGCGTGGATCCGGCCGTGAACAGTGCGATCTCGCAACTTCAATATTCGAGCAGCAAGACTGTCATCGTAACGACGGATGCTTCCGGACGCTTCCGAGTGGAAGACCTGGCGCCGGGCAGATATTCGATCAGCGCAGGGAAAGACGATTACTTCGCTACCAAAGGGGCGGATGCCGTTGTCGTTTCGGGAAAGACTGCCGATGTTGCGCTTTCCATAATTCCTGGCGCGACCATCAGTGGCCGTGTGCTGAATCCGGCAGGCCGACCCATGCCCAATGCCACGGTCACGGCATATCGCTTGTCGTATCAAAATGGCCTTCCCATTCTCCACCCCGACGAAGCCGCGACCTCCGACGACCGCGGCGACTATCGGATATTCTGGCTCTCATCAGGCGAATATTACATCGGCGCAACACCGCGTTCGACCCTGCCGGCCCGCACGTCGTCCAATGTCGTGACGCTCTCCCGCGTCGATCAGATTGTACGGACCTACCATCCCGGAATGACGGATGCTCTTGCCGCAAAGGAACTGAAGATCTACGGCGGCGAACATATTTCCGGTATCGATATCCGAATGCGGACGCATCCCGGAGTGCATCGAATTTCCGGCGTCATCAACAGCTCTTTCAAGACGGGTACGGCGAACGTGTCACTCGTTCCTGCGGACTCGGATACGCCATATGAGGCATGGATCTATCAAAACCTCCATGTTGGGACCATTCCTCTTGGAGACGCAAACGGCAGCGGGAGCACCAGCGCGTTCGACATTGACGGCATTGTTCCAGGAATCTATCGAATGATCGTGAGCGTTGATGAAAAGAATCCGGATGGAGGCTCTGGTTACGCTCTTGGCCATACCGTCGTTGAGGTACGAGATCGGGATGTGACGGGCATCCAGTTGAACATATCGCCGACGGTGCGTGTCAGTGGTGTCGTCACCATCGACGGCCACAGTCCGGGCAAGACCAATGTGAAAGTTTCCGTGCAGGCGGACGATGCCATGATTCGCAGTCCCCTCTATCAGGGGCTGGCGGCGCGTGCGGTTGCCGCAGATGAGCAGGACGGATCCTTCATGATTCCCGCCGTAGGAATGGGTCACTTCCAACTGCAGGTCGCTGGCCGCCTGCCGGGCGAGCTCTATGTTTCCGATATACGGCAGGGTGGACGCAGTGTCTACGACTCCGGCTTCGATGTGACTTCTGAGCCTCTCGGAACTTTTCAGGTTGCCGTGAAGTCCGGCGCCGGCGCGGCACAGGGAGTCGTCGAGGACGCTTCAGGAAAGCCTGTAGCGGATGCCACCGTGGTTCTCGTTCCCGATTCTCAGCATCGGCAGAATCGTTCGATGTATCGAACTGCTGTCTCCGACGCGTCGGGACACTTCACGATTCAGGGCATCGCGCCGGGCGTTTATAAGCTGTTTGCGTGGGAAGAGATTACCGGCGGCGCTTATTTGAACTCTCGATTTCTTGAGCCGTACGAAAACCGAGGCAAGACTATCAATGTCTCGCCGGTCTCCTCAGCGTCTGCAACTCTTACAGCGATCTCCAGGGAGGGGAAATGAAGAAGATGCTCTTCGCTGCGATGATCCTGGTGATCCTGTCAGCAACATTCTTATCCCAGGAGCCGGTAAAACCGGTTCAGTTTGAGGGACAGTGGGAAACCGCCAGAGACGGCACGCCAGGCCGCATCGTCCTGGAGCTGAAGCAGGAAGGAAATAAATTGTCCGGAACCATGGCGGCGCCTAAAGCGGCACAGCCGGATCAACTGGGCAATCCGGTAAAAATTGTGGGCAAGGTGGACGGCGACATCCTTGCATTCAATCTGACAAGTCCCGATGGCAACCGAACGATTACTTTCGTTGGACGCGTCAGCAATGACGACATGCTTTTGAATCGTGACGTTGAAGGCAGCGCCGGAACCGGCGGCGGGCCTGGCTCTGGAATTTACGGCTTCAACGGCCCAGCGACGCTGGCTGTTCATCGCGTCAAGTAATGCTGCAATTGTAAGGAGGAACCATGCGGACGGTGTTGCTGGCTCTCACAATGCTTCTGGCTCAAGCGCCGCAGACTCCACCGGTGACTCGAGACATTCGAGGAGTCGTCTTTTCTTTTGGAACCCCATATGCCGTTCCCGATGCCGAGGTTTCCATTGGAATCGACAAGTCAGACCTCGATACCGTGATTGCCGCATACAAATACAATCAGAAATTTCCGATGAGAACCACATCCGATGGCAGCGGCCGCTTTTCCCTGGGTGGAATCGTGCCTGGAAAATTCATCGTCACCGTTCAGCATGACGGTTTTTTCGCGGAAACGCCGGATCCGAAGGGAAACATCCGCGACAGTGTATCCGTCCCTGTGACCGTTGCTGCGGACAAAGATGGATCGGAGATATCCATTCGCATGCTTGCTGGTGCGGTAGTTGGCGGTCGCGTCCTTGGCATTGATGGACAGGCGGTGCCACGAGTGACGGTCCGGGCATTCACGCAATTCACGGAGTCTGGAGTTCAAAAACTGAAAACTGTTGCGTCACGCGATTCGAATGACGAAGGCGCGTACCGACTGTTCTGGCTTCCTCCGGGCGAATACATCGTTGGAGTGGCGCCTGAAGGGACACCGCAAGTCGGCCCGCTCGAGACGGCAGCATCGTTGTTTCCGCCGGACATCGTCGGAGTGGCGCCTCAAAGGCCGCAAGCCCCGACTTTTATTTTGACGGGAGTTTCTTCTCAGCTTTATTTAAAGACGTTCTATCCAAACGCCGCGGACGTGTCGACTTCGTCACCCGTGACCGTGAAGTCGGGTGACGACATCACGAACATCGATATCAGTCTCCGGCCCGGTCCGCGGAATTTGAGGATCCCTCCTCCACCTCCTCCGCCTCCTGCCCCGCCGGCCCAATAGCAGAGCCGGGCCTTCCAGCCATACGGACAAGGATTGACATACTGTATATGATTACTATATACAGTAAGTGCAATGAGTGAGCCGAAGAAGAAACTCCTGATCCCGCCGATTTCAGCTGCCGCTCCAGGTGCGTTTTATCAGCAGATCCTCGATGGCATCAAACGCGAAATCAGCGAAGGGCGTCTGGCGCCCGGGTCGCCGCTTCCCTCATTCAGGGGCCTGGCCGAAGACCTGATGGTCAGCGTCATTACCGTCAAGCGCGCATATGAGGAACTCGAGCGCGAGGGAATCATCTACCGGAGGCAGGGTCTTGGAACATTTGTTTCCGACTTGGGACACGGCCGCAGCCGCGAAGTGAAGAAGAGCCGGGCGCGTGAATTGATGCAGGAGGCTGCGCGCGAAGGCAGTGAAGCGGGTTTAAGCGACAGGGAGATCGTTCAGCTTCTACGCGACGTCATCGAAGAAAAGGGAGAGCTGGTGCATGCACGCAAACGCAATTGAGATTCGGGGACTGGAAAAATCCTTTCCCAAATTCAAGCTGGGGCCGATCGACCTGACGGTGCCGACGGGCGCCATTTATGGATTTGTCGGGCCCAACGGCGCGGGAAAGACCACAACCATCGACCTGATCTTTGGCATGGGCGGGAAGGATGCGGGCTCCATTACCGTACTGGGGCTGAATCACATCAGTGACGAAGTAAGAATGAAGCAGCAGGTCGGATACGTGAGCCCGGATCTGAACTTTCTGCTCTGGCGACGCGTCGGCGCAGCAATTCAATTCGTTCGCGGATTCTATCCAACCTGGGACGAGAACTACTGCGAGCGTCTTCTCGACGCATTCCATCTTCGCAGGGACGAAAAGATTCCGACTCTCTCATTCGGCGCTCGAATCAAGTTGAGCCTGGTTCTTGCGCTGTCGTGGAGACCGAAGCTTCTGATCCTTGATGAGCCCACTGTGGGACTGGACGCCATTTCCAAACAACAGGTGTTTTCCGAATTACTTGCTGCCGTCCGTGAAGAAGATCGCACCGTGTTCATCTCCTCACACAGCCTGACCGACCTCGAGCGCTTCGCCGACAACGTCGGAATGCTCAAAGCCGGCCAAATGGTGTTCGAGGGGCCGATGAACGGCGTCATCGAGCGTTACAGGATGGTGGATTTCATTGCGAACGAGTCGGCCGATTTCAGGGATCGAGTCGGGTTGGTCGTCCAGTCTCGGCAGGACAACCGTTGGCGCGTGCTGATCGATGTCGACAGCACTCCTGTGGAATGGATCCGGTCGCATGGAGCCACACCGATTTCCGACTCTCCGGTAACGCTTGAAGAGTTGTTCGTTGCCCTGGGAAAGGAGTAGTGCCATGCGTCTGCTGATTCTCGATCTCATCCGCCGGCAAAAGTGGGTCTATCTCAGTGCGGGACTTTTTATTACGTTGTTTATGTTCGCCCCGTCCAGTTTTTCCACCGCCTCCATCGGTCTCTGGGGTGGAATGGTGCTCGGTTCCGGCTACCTCCCGCGGGAAATCTACATGCTGCCGATCTCCCGGAAGGAAATCTGGCAGGCACGATGTGTGGCCTGGGTGGTCATTCCCGTGGTCGTCTATGGCGCGTCCGGGTTGCTGTCTGTCGGAATCGCTTCGATGTTCTCGAATACGGCATTGCGGGCCGGAGGGGCGCCTGACCTTGCGTCCAATCTTTCGTGGATACTGCTGTCGAGTTCCTATGCGCTGGTCTATTCCGGGACGGTACTGGCGATATCGATCCCGGTTTCGAATTTCCTGGCGAGAAGCGTTTCACCGCTGAACGCTGTGCTCATCAAAGGTGTGCTTTTTACTGCTGCTGCCATTGTGGGATTCCGATTTGCAAGTAAGTTGCCGATGCAATGGCAACAGATGACTGCCATCCCTGTTCTTCTTCTGTGGATCGGACTGAGTCTAACGGTGTTGGCTTTTTTTCATGCGCCGAGAATTGCTCCCAGGAGAATTGCTCCCATGGCCTTTCTCCATTCCGCGCGTTTGGACGTGAAGGCAACGCCCGTTCGACCTCGACTTACCGGTATGAAGCTTTTCGTGTGGTGCCAGATTCGTGCAGTTGTGTTTGTAGGAGTTGCATCCGGCATTGCATCGCAGTTGCCATTGGTTGTTGTGGGATGGACGGAGCCCGATCGATTGTCACTGATCGAGCGCGGAACGCTTTTTTTCCAGCCGCTACCCGGAGGACCCGTGATGCTATTCTTTACTCCCATCATGTTTGCCGCGTTTTGGATTCTGATGGCGCCGGACATTCTGGGTGTACGAAGTTTGCGAACCCTGCCCATAAGCACTCGAACCATCGCTGCCATGTTTACACTGATACCCGTTTTGTTCTGGACGACCTTCTGGGTCTTCCCGATTGCATCGTATGCGATCCTGTCTGGCCATCTCCCACCGGCTCTGAGGTTGGACCTTCTTGCGGGGCTGATCGGGTTGACGTGCCTTGTAAGCTCCGCTGCCACGAAAGCAGGGATCAAAGGCCTATCCCAATTCGTCGCACTCCCCGCGGTGACTATTGTCGGATTCAGCATTCTTCATTTCTACGGACAGCCGTTGAGTTTCATGCGGGCCTCATTTATCGGGGGCCTCGGATTGATCGCCGTGGCGATCTCCTACCGAATGCATTACCACGCCCTTCAGCGAAACAGCTCGGTATACGTATCGAAGCTCCGGCTTCGAGGTCTTTCGCAACCTTCGTTGATCGCGCAATGAACGGATTCACTCGTTCAGGGGATTTCGAATCCTTCCATGCAGGGATGCGCGCTCCGCGCCCGCTCGTTAAGCTGGACCATATGAAAACTCATCGAGGTGAAACCGTGAAGCGACTCATCGTGGCGTCAACATTGATATCGACACTCGTTCTTCAACTTTCGTCTTCGCTGTACGCCGGGCAATTCGCGAACCAGCCACAGACGCTGGCACTCAAAGGGTCCATCAGCGGCTCTGTGGTGAAAGCCGCCAGTGGCGAAGTACTCGCGGGTGCGCAGGTCATGCTCACGAGTGTTGGCAATGCGCCGGCCGCACCAGGGAGTCTTGAAACGACTGCGGCTCCTGCGAGTCGCGGCGCCAACGCAACCGCTCCGGGTCAGCCGCAGCAACGACAGGATCCCGTCATCATCCCCATCGTGAAGACAGACGATCAGGGCAAGTTCCTCGTGTCCGACATTCCTGCCGGCTCCTACCGTGTTTCCGCCACACGCAATGGCTACGCGCAGCAGCAATTCGGCCAGCGTTCGATTGGACGACCGGGCACCGTCATCACTGTGAGCGCAGGGCAGCAGGTCAAGGACATTGCCTTCCGATTGATTCCGGCCGGAACCATTGCCGGACGTGTAACGGATACGAAGGGAGAGCCTCTGCCCGGGGTGACTGTGCAGGCCCTGCGATCGACGTATGATTCGACCGGCAAGCGTTCACTTCGACCAATGGGGACTGCGAAGACCAACGATCTCGGCGAATACCGGTTGTATTGGATGAACCCCGGCCGCTACTTTCTGAACGCCAATGCGGCTCCGCAAGGAATCGAAGCGCTCTCGGCGCTCTCTTCGCGGGCCGCAGCGGCTCAGACTCCCAGTACGCCGGAAGAAGCACAGATGATGGCGGAGTCTCAGATGATTCTCGGTCCCGGGAAAAATCCAAATGAAGAAACCGATCCGGGTTTCGTGATGACTTACTATCCTGGAACGCCGGATGCCTCGCGTGCGGCCTCGCTTGAATTGCAACCCGGAGCGGAAATCCGCGGCATGGACTTTACCCTCACGCGGGACCGCAAAGTGCGGATCCGCGGCAAGATCGTGGATTCCAGCACCGGACGGCCACCTCAAATGGCACAGGTTTCGGTGGCATCGCGGGATTCTGCCGGATCAGCTCTAGATATGCTGGGCGCGTTGGGTGGCGCCCTTCAGGGGAATACGTACGATTCGTCGACAGGTGAATTTGAAATCAAGGAAGTTGCTTCAGGCGGTTATTTCCTTCAGGTCATGTCGCAGACCGAACGTCCACAGATTGCCGATGGCGGCGCTGCGGCTCCTGCAATCAGCAATACGCAGATCCCACTCGATGTATTTGGCGCCGATATCGACAACGTTGTCGTCACAATGACGCCAGGCGTCACGATACCCGGCCGCGTTCGCCTCGAAGGAACGCCGGCGACGAGTCCAAACAATCCGACTCCGACCGACAATCCGTTCCGCACATTTTCGATATCGTTTTTTTCCGCATCAGGTGGCGGTTCCCTGATGCAGGCGCTGCTTGGGGGAGGTGCTTCAGGCAGACCGACAGCCGACGGAACGTTCTCACTGCAACGCGTCGCACCCGGGGATTACAAATTGTCGGTGAGCGGTCTGGGTCCGAACATGTTCATCAAGGAGGCGCGCCTCGATCAAACCGATATCCTGGGAGGCGTGAAAATCAGCGACCGCGTCAATGGTCCGCTGGAAGTGACGCTGAGTTACAACGGTGGAATTGTCGAGGGCACCGTCACTGACGTCGTATCCAAGCCCGTGTCCGGCGTTCAGGCTGTTCTGATTCCCAGTCAGCGCGATCGGCGCGAACTCTACAAGACCGGAATCACCGACCCGAACGGGAAGATTTCGCTTCGCGGCCTCACTCCCGGCGATTACCGGCTCTTCGCCTGGGAAGACATCGAACCGTTTTCCTACTTCGATCCCGATGTGCTGAAGCAGTACGAACAGCAGGGGAAGTTGGTTCACGTGAAGGAATCGGCCACGGAACAGGTGGAGATGAAGATCATCCCGGCCCCCGCTCCGTAGGAATGAGGGGACAGTCCCGTCACTCCCTCATTATGATGTAAGTTATGACGCAAATTGCCAACGCTGCCGGATCCATTCAATTTCCTTTTGACAATTCATTTTCCCGAGAGCTTGAAGGCTTCTATGTCCCGTGGAAAGCCGCGCAGGTAACGCGGCCTTCGCTGGTGAAGTTCAACCGTGAACTGGCTGAGGAATTGGGATTGAATGTGGATGCGCTCGATTCCGAAGAAAGCGGGAAGATTTTTTCGGGAAATGAAGCACCCGAGGGCGCGACGCCGCTGGCTCAGGCCTATGCCGGTCACCAATTCGGCAATTTCGTTCCCCAGCTTGGCGACGGCCGAGCATTGCTTCTGGGCGAAGTGGTGGATGTCCATGGCAAACGCCGGGACATTCAGCTGAAAGGCTCGGGGCGTACTCCTTTTTCACGGTCCGGCGATGGACTCGCAGCTCTCGGTCCGGTGCTTCGGGAATATTTAATCGGTGAGGCGATGCACGCGCTCGGTATTCCAACAACGCGGGCACTCGCCGCCGTGACCACCGGAGACCCCGTCTATCGCGAGACCACACTGCCGGGAGCAGTCTTGACTCGAGTTGCCGCGAGCCACATCCGCGTCGGTACCTTCCAATACTTTGCAGCACGCGGTGAGTTGGATAATGTGCGCCGATTGGCCGACTACGTGATCGTGCGCCATTACCCGGAGCTGGAGGGCCACGTCACTCCTTATCTTGCACTGCTCGAGAATGTTGCCGACAGGCAGGCAGCCCTCATTGCCAGCTGGATGCATGTCGGCTTTATCCATGGCGTGATGAACACCGACAACATGGCGATTTCCGGTGAAACGATTGACTACGGGCCTTGCGCGTTCATGGATCATTACGACCCTGCCACTGTTTTCAGCTCCATCGACCACCGTGGCCGTTATTGCTATGCCAATCAGCCGAAGATCGCACAATGGAATCTTGCGCGACTTGCCGAGACGCTTCTGCCGCTGATCGACAACGACAATGATCGCGCGATCTCTCGTGCCCTCGAGGTCATCAATCGTTTTCCAGAACAGTACGAACATCGTTGGCTTGCGGGCATGCGAGCAAAGCTCGGACTGGTTCGTGAGGACGCGGGGGATTCTGCCCTCGCCGAAGGTTTTCTTACAGCGATGCAGGGGAATCACATCGACTGGACCCTGGCGTTTCGCTACCTTGCAGAGGCCGCATCGGGTCAGGAGGGACAGATCCGAGCGCTATTTTCGAATTCGGCCAATTTTGATTTATGGAATGAGCAGTGGCAATCGCGGCTTTCCAAGGAATCGTTGGCCCCGGCGGAACGTGCCGAGGCAATGCGGCAGGTCAATCCCGCATTCATACCTCGCAATCATCGCGTCGAGGAAGCCTTGAGTGCCGCGGTGGAGCGTAGCGACTACGGGCCGTTCGAGAGATTGCTGAGAATCTTGGCGCTCCCTTTCGACGATCAGCCAGATTCTGCCGCCTACGCGGAACCTGCGCCGGAAGCATTTGGTCCGTACCGCACGTTCTGCGGTACGTAAATATTTCAAGCTGGCTTCAGTTCGACGGTGATGTCGTTGTTGTCTGCGAAGCGGAGTACATCCGGTTCGTCGGGAGACGGAATCACTTTCAGTCCCGCCTGGCGAATGCCCGCAGCGACAGCGTCTCGATCGAACGGCGCGACCTTGATGCAGTAGTGATCGAAGCGCGGCTTTCCACCCGCCGGAACTTTTTGCAAACCGATACGCGTATTCGCTTCGAGCTGAATCCACAGACGGTCGGGATTGCTTTGCCGCGACGTCTTGATGTTTGCTCCGTACATGAGGTGATAGTAGGGCAGCGATTTCTCGATGTCTGAAACGAGCAGGAGTACGTGGTCGACGCCGAGCGGCTTCACGAGTCCATTGCTTTCGACAGGCAGTGGAGACGGAACCGCGGCTGCGACAAGACCAGCCGGAGGTTGAAACAGTTGCAACTCGAGTCCGTCCGGATCCGGCAACATGCCGAAAGCTCCACCAGCACCTGCCGAAAAACCCGCGGCCTGGAGCGCACTCGCAACGCCTGCGCGATCGTAGCGTTCCGCCAGCGCGCAGTAGTGACCGATCGAAGTCGGACGAGTGCCCTGCGCCCCAATCGCGATGTATCCCACCTGCCGGTTTTGCGGCAAGTCTCCAAGGAGAATGAAGTATCGAATGCCTCCCTGGAACGGTTGCTCGTGAAGCTTCGTCCTGAAGACACGCATGTAGACTTTCGCCGATGCCGCGGTATCGGGAACCAAAATATCGAGATGCTCGAGGCCCAGATTCTTCAGAGGCAGCGCGGGTGCCGCAGGGGGATTCGCTTGTCCCCAGGCCGTCGCGCCGATGAAAGGGATGAATGCGGCGGCGCCGATACCTTCAAGGAACGACCGGCGTGTATGGTTGCGGTTCGTCATTCGTTTCCTTACAACTCTGCGACCGTGCCGGTGCTGTCTCCAAATGTCGCGGCATTAACGCCGGCCTTGTGAAGAATGGTCAGCAACAGATTGGAATGCGTCGTTGTTTGCGGCAGCCGGATATGTCTTCCACCCTTCACCGCACCCGACGCCCCTCCCGCCAGAATCATGGGCAGCGGGGAATGGTTGTGTTGATTGCTGTCGCTCATGCCGCTGCCGAAAAGCACCAGCGAATGATCGAGCAGGTTGCCGGAACCGTCGGGCGTTGCCTTCAGTTTCTCCAGGAAGTACGCAAACATGCTGTGGTGATAGGCGTTCAACTCGGCGAACTTGTCCATGTTCGCCCGCACATTGGAGTGATGCGAAAGGTTGTGGAACCCGTCTCGAATGCTCGTCGCTGGAAACGTGGCGTTACTGAGTTCGTGAGCGAGCATCAATGTCGAAATCCGTGTGATGTCGGCACGAAACGCGAGAATCTGAAGGTCAAATAACATCTTGATGCGCGCTTCGAATTCCGCCGGCGCGCCCGTTGGCGTATCGGGTACCGCGAGCTTTGCGGCCTTCATCTGATCTTCCGATTTGTGAATCCGGCGTTCGATCTCGCGAACATCATCCAGATATCCGGCGAGCCGTCCGCGGTCACCGGCGGGAAGCTGTTTATTCATGGCCGTCACCTGATCCATGACGGAATCCAGCAGGCTGCGCGACTGCTGCCGCCGTGCGGCGCGCTCGGCTTCGTTCGAACCGTCGCCGAATAGTTTTTCGAAAATCACCTGGGGATTGTGTTCCATGGGCAGGGGAGATGTCGGAGTCTGCCACGAAATCGTATTGCGGAAGGGACTGGCCAATCCACCTTCTTCAACAGTGAGCTCGATCGAGGGTAACGGCGTGTCCTGGCCAATCGCCTTTGCGGCGACCTGATCCACGGTCACGCCGAGAGAGGGTCGCGCACCTTCGTCGGGTTTCGCACCGGACAGGAACACGGCAGAGGAACGGGCGTGGTTGGCGGCTGCCGATGCATCCGCGCCGTATGCGAGTGGCGCAAACGTATTGCTGACGATGTTGATGTAGTCGCGATACGGTTCCAGGGGTTTCAGAACCTGGGTGAATTCAAATCCACTTCCCGTGGTTGCCGGCAACCACTTGTCCATCGTTACGCCGTGTGGATAGAAGATGAAGCTCAGCCGGGTCTTCGGGACCGCGACTGACGAAGGAGTCTGCGCCGGCAGCATGGACTCCAGAAAGGGCAGAGCCAGCGTCACGCCGCTTCCGCGCAGGAACGTCCTTCGGGACAGATGCTTCTTTGTAATGAAAGCCATGGTGCATTCTCCTTGGGGGCAAAAAATTTATTGAACTACCACCCCGGCCTTCGGCCACCCCTCCTGTACCAGGAGGGGAGTTGGAATCGGGCTTCAGCTCCCCTCCTGGTACAGGAGGGGGGGCCGAAGGCCGGGGTGGTAGTTTAATTTCCCTTTTTCCTCATCTGAAATGGTTCACTCTTCACGACTCCGAGAACCAGTGAAGAGAACCGGTAATCATTGCGCCCCGCCGCCCGCACAATGTTTCGCACGGCAGGCATGTCGTATGGCGTCGTCGCTCGCCCCATCGCGTACGTAAGCAGTTTTTCCGTGGCGACGGTGACAAAAGTATCGGATCGGCTCAGCAGAGCACGACGCAAGCTTGCGGGGCCGTCCAGCTTCGTCCCATCGACGAGCTCCCCGCTGGCATCGATCGGCGATTTCTCGTCCAGCTGCCGCCATTTGCCGACAAGATCGAAATTCTCCAGCGAAAACCCAACGGGATCCATGATGCTGTGGCACGACGCACAGACCGTCTGGTTGCGATGAAGCTCCATCCGTTCGCGCAGCGTTCTGGCTTTGACGGCATCCGCTTTTTGATCGAGGTTCGTTTCTACTCCGGGAGGTGGATTCGGTGCGCGGGAACCCAGAAGATTCTCAAGCACCCACTGTCCACGCTGCACCGGGGATGTGCGATTGGCAGCCGACGTCACCATCAACACACTGCCTTTTCCCAAAACCCCTCGTCGCGGATCGTCCTTGGCCAAAGGTACTCGGCGGAAGAAGCTTCCTTTGATATTGGGGATGCCATAGTGCCGGGCGAGCCGCTCATCGACGAAGGTGTAGTCGGCGTCCAGCACCGTCGTAATGCTACGGTCCTCATGAAGAATGCTCTCGAAGAACAGTTCCATTTCGCGCGAGAACGCGAGACGCAGATTGCCGTCGAAGTCAGGCGACTCCGGCGAAATATTTTCCAGTTCCCGCAGCTTCATCCACTCCGCCGCAAAGTTGTCGATCAGTGATCTGGACTTCGGGTCCGCAAGCATTCGCCGAGTCTGCCGTTCGAGTTCGGCCGGGTCGGAGAGCTTGCCCGCAATTGCAACGTTCAGGAGCGTGTCGTCGGGAATACTACTCCACAGAAAGAAGGAAAGGCGGCTGGCGATCTCGATATCTTTCAGACGATAGTTGCTGCCCTGTGGCAGATTGGCCGGCACGCTCTCCATACGAAATACGAACTGAGGATCCACCAGTATTCGCGCCAGCGCGTTTTGAATGCCGGTATCGAAGGTTCCTTTGCTTCGGCCATCCAGATAAAAGCCGAGCAGCACCTCCATGGAGGGATCGTTGTCGGTGATGCGACGCCGGAACGCTCGAGTTGCCAGGGTTCGTACAATCTCGCGCGCACATGTTGCTTCCTGGGCTGTGTTCGACGGCTGGCAAACGAAAATTCGGCGGCGGCTTGGAGACAGGCCGGCGCCAGTTGGGTTAAATGGGCCCGTGATGGTGACGCTCATGGGTGTCGGGCGGCGGGCCGGTGCGCTGAACACGCCATCCAATACTCCGCTGTCAAACGCTGGAATGTTTGACAGCCCGATCGTATGTGGTCCCGCCGGGATCGGGATCCGCCCTCGGCCGGTGGGAACGGGCATCCCATCGATCGTCATGTCGACGCGTCCGCCGCCGGTCTGGATTTGATACTCCGCATCGAGAGGGAAGTTGTGCCGCACAATCATTCCACCCTGCGTTCCCAGAGGTAGACCGTCGAGATGAGTGTTTTGAGTCAGGCCTGCAGCCGCGTTGTACACCGACGGAGCAGGAGGTGCAGAAAGGTCGCCTACGGCTAGGCGGCTGATCTTCATTGCGGCGGAGACGTAGGACTGGATCAATGTTGGAGAAGTGCCAAGTACGTCGGCAATGTTATCGAATCCTGACACGGTGCTATCGCTCGGCAATATCTTGCTGACATCAACCTGAAGGTCGAGCAGATCTCGGATCGCATTGCCATATTCGGTACGGTTCATCCGCTGAAGCGCTGGTGCACCGGGATTCGGGTGAAGTGCAGCCGCACGATCCAGTCCGGATTCAAGCCACGATGCGACGTTATCGAGCGTGGCGCGATCGGGCCGTCGCATCGATTTGGGCGGCATCATTCCGGTACGTAGTTTTCGGACCACAGTTTCCCAGACCACGGTGTCGCCGTCGAGGTGAGCCAGGTCTTTGGAGTCGAGCTCAAGAGAAGCCGTCTTCTGTTTCTGATTGTGGCAGGTCACGCAATATTCGTTGAGGACGGCCTGTACCTGCTGCTGAGAGATCCCCTGCTGCAAGCTGGCGACGGCAGGTCTGGCATCGCCGGTGATACCAGCAAATAGCAGAGCGCAGATGACAAGAGCCAAAGTTGCGGATTTACGCATGGTCTATTTCGCCTGCCCCATCAATTTTTGAATGAGGGCCATTGAAGTTGGCTTCGGCACCGGGGCGTGTGTCGCCAGGAAAATGCCTTCCGACCAGTTGAACGCTGTGCGGCCTACTTTGTCTTTCATATCCAACTTCGCGCCCTTCGAAACCAGAAATTCGATGATGGAGTCCGACCCTCGATTCGCCGCTCCCATCAATGCGGTCAGTCCCATCGAGTTGGTGGCATTCACATCCATTCCGAGTTCATAACAAAGTTTGACGGCTTCCAGCAGAGCCTCCTGGCCCTCGTCGTAAGTCTGGTCGACCACCCAATTGACGCCCGCCGCTGCCATGAGCGGTGTGGTTCCGCTGAACGTTTCAATTTTTGGATCCGCGCCGTGTTTGAGGAGCAGTCGCATCGTGGATACGTCCCCGGACAGAGACGCGAGCATGAATGGGGTTTCACCCGTGAAGTCGACCCATGCGAGAGAGCCGCCCAGGAGGTACATCCAGCTGCGAAGCGGAGGAACTTCTTTGACGCGAATATTGGAGTCGACTCCCTTGTCGAGCAGGAATCCGATAAAATCCAGAATGACCTTGCGATCTTCGGCACTCACGATGTGTTCGAAGGTCTGATAGTCCAGATCCACATTGCGCATTTCGATAGCAGCAAACAGCGGAGTGCGGCCATACCAGTCTTTCGCATGGATGTCGGCGCCGCGCTCGATAAGGAATCGCGCCATGGGAATCCGATTGTTGCTGATTGCCATGAACAGAGGCGTAATGTCGTTCTTGTCGACGGCGTTCACTTCCGAGCCCGCATCCAGCAGCAGTTTTGCCGCGTCGATATGGCCTTCGCGTGCTGCAAACATCAACGCATTCATGTTTCCGGGAATCGGGGGCCGATAGCCCTGCTCGGGAAGACCGCCACGCACGATACCGTCGCCGTGGGAACCGCAACCCGTCTGTCCTGCACATGGCATCTTCCGTGCCTGCTGCGCTCCCGTTCGTGAGCGTGCCTGAATGTCTGCCTTATATTCCAGCAATGCGCGGACCGATTCGGTAAAGCCGGCTTCGGCGGCCATCATTAATGCTGTCGTTTGAAGCTGAGGCTCTGCCGTATTGGGATTGACCTTGCGTTCGAGGATCGCACGGACGGCATCGGCACTCCCGGAGCGCGTCGCAACCATCAATATGGTCTCTCCGGTCTTTTCGACTTCGTTGACGTTTGCGCCATGATCGAGCAGTTTGCGGATCATGGCGCCGTTACCGTTGATCGCAGCCAGATTGAGAGCGGTGAGACCCAGGCGATTCTGCGCAGTCGCATCCGCGCCGGCTTTCAGAAGAAGGTCTGCGATTTCCAGTTCATCGGCGCGAACGGCCCAGTGCAGCGGACGCGTACCGTCCGTGTCCGAGCTGTTGACGCCATCGCCTTTCACCCCGGCGGCAATCAGGGATCGAACCGTTGCCCAGTTACCGGCGCGCGCCGCGTCCGACAGTGCAACCGGTTCTGCGACAGCCGCGAGTCCAACCGTCGGTGTGGCAACTGCAGCGGTCAACACGAACGCCACCATTAGCCGGAAATAGAAGTGACTGGATTGCCTGCTCACCATCGCATCCCTCCCGATGTCTCAGAGTTTGCGGGCCTAGAATATTGCCTGTGAGCGAGGGATCCTAATATTTTTTGATGATTTGCGTTCGATATTGGTCAATTTGAAAATGCGCAAGCCGACTCCCCTCCTGGCACAGGAGGGGTGGCCGAAGGCCGGGGTGGTAGGTCAAATCCCAAACTGATTTTCTGCTTGAACTTGTCTACCTCCCCGGCTCGCCAGGCTCGCCGTCCCCTCCTGTTCCAGGAGGGGAGTTTCAAACTGAGACACAGCCCGATATACTTCTGGTCCGTTAGGAGTAATGAGGATCATGCGTAAATTATTATTGCTGCTTGTCGCCCTGTCCTTCTTTCCCATGATGACGTTTTCTCAGGCTGCCGCCCCGGCGGGTTGGAACGATCCGTTTCCAGCTCACAAGATCATGGACAACTTCTATTTCGTCGGAACCAAGGAACTGGGGTCCTTCCTGATTGCCACGCCTCAGGGTTTGATCCTCATGAACAGCAACTATGAGGCGTCTGTTCCCGTCATTCGAAAGAACGTGGAAGACCTGGGATTCAAATTCACCGACATCAAGATTCTGATCGCCGGTCACGCCCACCCGGACCATGTTGAAGCGGACGCGATGGTGAAGCAGCTAACGGGAGCTCAGGTGATCGTCGGGCGCGTGGATGCGCCGAGAACGGCCGAGTTTCGGCCCGGTGGCAAGGAGCATCCGATCGACCGCATGGTCGATGACGGCGAGGCGGTCACGTTGGGCGGGACGACACTTACGGCGCATCTCATGCCCGGTCACACGAAAGGATGTCTCGCCTGGACGATGGACCTGAAAGAAGACGGCAAGACATACCATGCGTTCGTCGAATGCAGTCTGAACGGCCGGTTCCTCCAATCGCTCGATAACTATCCAGGAATCGTCGACGACTTCCGTGCAACGTACAAAAAGGCCCGCACGTTTCCGGTCGACTTATGGGTGAGCTCTCATGGTTCGTTCTACGGTTTGGCCGACAAGTACGCGAAGTTGCAGAAGCGGGGTCCGGGGGATCCGAATCCGTTTGTGGATCCCAAAGGTTATCTGGCTCACGTCGACGAGTACGAGAAGAGCTTCGAGGCGGCTCTGGCTCAGCAAGGGCAGGGAAGAGGCGCTGGTGCTGCCAGATAATTCCTACCGGCTGGTTGCCGGCAGCGGAGGCGACTGAGGCGCGACCCGAGCCGGAGCAGGTGTTCGGGGGGTAGGTGCAACTGCCTTTGGCAATACCATGGTCTTTGTCTCCTCCGTCCTGAGGAGGTACTCCAGGGACTTTGCATCTGCAGCGCCTTTCTGAGCCATCAATGCCTCGATCGCAGCTCGCCGAACAGTGAGATCCTTATCGTTCTGAGCAGCCTCCGTGATGAAGGCTTCTGCCTTGGGATCATTTCTCAGTGTCGCGACGGCCATCAGAAGATCCGTTCGCAGCGTGATACTGCCTCCCCGATAGATCTTTTCAATTGAATCGAATTTATTCGGGTTCGGGCTTGCGATTATCTTTGCAAGAACTTTGCGGTGTTCCTCATATGTCATACGGAACAACGCCTCGTTGACAATGGACTCGTTCTCTTTCTTTCCCAGCATCTCCATCAATGTATTGGCAACCTGCACCTTGTCGGGATTGAGACGCATGGCATAGAAGAAAGCGATCGTCCGGGTAGCGGGGCTCGCCGCGGAACTGGCCAGATCCAGCAGAAACGGCAACGCCTGTGGTGATTTGCTGCTGAAAATTGTCCCAAGGTTGGCAACGGAAGCCGGATCCGAAGGATCCTTTCTCAGGCGCTCTTTGACCTTCTCAATTCCTTCATTCGGATTCTCGTGAATAATCATTTGCAGCAGCGTCGCATCCAGGCTCGCATTCGGTGGTAATTCGGTCGAGCCCAGCTTCTGGGATGCGGCTCGCTCTCTTGCGATCTTGGCTTCCTGCTCCAGCAGGCTGTTGCTCGACGCTCCAAGAGCCAGGCTCTCCTGGTCGACGTCTTCTTTCCATCGGGACCCGGGATAATTCCTGTAGAAGTTCTCAATCTCGGAGTTGGCATCCTGATAACGGCGAAGTTTCACGAGAGCTTTAATCAGATAATAGGATGAACGATCGGCCATGTCGGATTTCGGATACTTTGTAAGTCCTTCGCGAAATTTTTTCTCGGCATCCGCATAGCTGCCATCGTCCGATAACTCGCGGCCTTCGTTCCACAGTCTACGGGCTTCGGCGTTATCTTTTGGCGTCTGTGCCATTCCCGTCTGTGGATGCGAGACGAGCACGCCTGTTGCGAGAATCAAACTCAAAAACAGTGAATTCCATTTCATAGCTTTTCCTCTAGCGCCCGCTCACCAGCATGACCTGCGGCTGATATGCCTTCATATTTGCAATAAGCCCGCTGGAGCGAACGCGCCTCTGCACCTCGGCGAGATCATCGTTGGATTCCAGATTCTTGATCTCCCGGAGAACGTTCTCGTATTGGTCCAGGGTAATTCGCACGGGAGTGAAATTGCCCGTCAGTTCCTTCTGCTCGCCAATCTCCATAAGGCTCTGTTTTGCGCCCGCGCGAGCGTCATCGATGTCCGCGACGTCGGATGGTTCAATTTTCGTATAGTTTCGGAGAAACAGTTCGGATCGTTCCAGGTATGTCACAACCATGGGATCGAGGCCTTGTATGTGATCGTCAACGATTTCGATTCGCGGAGGGAGGGGCGGAGCCGGGCGTATTGAAGTCCAGGTCACGACCATTGCGAGAACCGCTGCTGCCGCTATCCCAGACCACTTCCAAAATGCCCGATGGGACCGCAGGGAGTTTTCCTGAACCAGCGCGACTCGCAGTCGAGCGTCGAACCCATTCCAGTACTCCTCGGAAAACTCCGGAGTTGGCTGTGCGGCGCCCGCGGTCGCCTGCAGAATGATGTCGGCTTCCTCGCAGAAGCTGCGGCATTCTTCGCAGTCGGTCAGATCCCTGGCCGTACCGTCAATCCAATTTTCAGGGTCTTCACGAAACTTCTGGCAATCGTGCATTACTTCCCTCACTGATAATTATCCCCGGCGAATGAAACTCCTGGCGCAGTTTTTCGACCACGCGAAAGACGGTCTGCTTCACAGTTCCCACGCTCGTTCCGAAGTTGTCGGCGATCTCTTCGTATGTGAGACCTTCCTGATGCTTCATCATGAACATGAGTCGCTGCCGTGCCGGTACCTCCTCGAGATATTGCATAATCTGTTGAACCATGACGTTGTTGAATGCCGTTCGATCCGACCTGGCGCTGGGGAATCCTGCGCCGTCGGTAGTGTCGACCGCCCTCGGCAGTTCCTTCCTTCGCTTGTGACTCAGAAACGAATTCACCATGATCCTTCGCAGCCACGTGTGAAACGACGAGTCGCCTCTGAACCGGTCCATCGCTCGATACGCATTCAGAAAGACTTCCTGCGCGAGGTCTTCGGCATCGTGATGATTGCCGCAGAACCTCAGCGCCAGAGAGTGCATGGATCTTCGATGTGCGGACACCAATAGGCAAAAGGCATCCACGTCTCCACGTTTGGCTCTGGCGATAAGTTCAGTCTCTGCAGGAACAGTCATTCACGTTTCAGTAACAATAGACACAGTACGTCCGCGATGGTTGACGAGCGCCTCAAAATGACAAATGTCGATTGCAGCATTCCTCTTTAGGATCAGCGGGATCGAGCGCCCCGCCATTCTTTAGCGTCATGCGTCATAAGTCAAATACGGAACACGCTGCAGTTCATCTTGCCAGTTTGTCCGGGAATCCCCGCGTCACCGGGCTGGTTTTGACGTTTCGTTCAAACGGGGCAGTGGCGTGCCAAGTATGGGGAACGTAAACTGAAGATTTCCATGGGGCGCGATCCGCAGCTTGAAAGGAAGTCGAACTGCCATATAGTTCCCGAAGGATTTTTCGATGAAAACGCAATCATCAAGGTTACGAATCGCAGGAATTCTCGCCGGCTTTTTACTACTGCTCCTCTTCATCCCCATGAGTCCATTGTTTCGCGCCCAATCGGACGAAAACTATGATCACGGGATCATCGCCTACTCAAAGACCGAACCCACTGATCCGATCGCGCTCCTGCAGAAGCGCATGGATTCGGGCAAAGTCCGGCTTCAATTTGAACCGCGTCTCGGGTATCTCCGTTCGATTCTTCGTGAGTTGAACGTGCCGATCTCTTCGCAGAGCATGGTCTTTTCGAAGACCAGCTTTCAGTTCACGCAGATCGCGCCTGGCCGTCCGCGGGCTCTTTATTTTAACGACGAAGTTTATGTGGGGTATGTACAGGGAAGTCGCATCTTGGAGTTCGCGTCGTCAGACCCAAAGCTGGGCGCTGTTTTCTACACGCTGGAGGAAGAAGACAATGTCCAACCCCGGTTTAAACGCGAGGTGTACTTCTGTCTGATATGCCACGACAATTCAACCATCACCGGAGGCATCCCCGGGTTCATGACGCTTTCCGTATTGCCGGACAAAGACGGCAATGCCATCCGGTCGGCTCCATCCAACGCAATGAGCGATCAGACGCCGTTTAATGAACGCTGGGGCGGATGGTACGTGACTGGAACGCACGGCAATCAGCGGCACCGCGGCAACGTGACGCTTCCTCCGAACGCTCCGTCGCTGCTGCCGCGTATGGATTGGTCCAAGGGCGCCAATCTCGACACGCTTATCGGAAAGATCGATGCCACGGACTACCTCACGCCGCACAGCGATATCGTTGCGTTGATCGCATTGACGCACCAGACCCGCATGCACAACCTGATAACGAAGGCGAGTTACGAAACCCAGTATGCGCTGCGGGATGACGCGAGCGTCAATACCGGGTTGACGCAGTCCGGTCCGTACTCCCCTATAACCGCAGAGCGAATCCGTCGCGTCGTTGAGCCGCTGGTTCGCGGCATGTTCTTCATCAATGAAACCCCGTTGACGGATCCCGTTCGGGGCAAATCAGGATTCGCGGCCGAATTCGAGAAGAGCGGCATACGCGATCGAAAAGGCCGCTCGTTGAAGGACCTGGACCTGAATCACCGCTTCCTGCGTTATCCGCTTAGTTACCTCATCTATTCACAGGCATTCGATGCCTTGCCTGCTCCGGCAAAGGATCTCTTCTATCAGCGCGTCAACGCGATTCTGGCTGGGACCGACACGCGAGACTTCGGGCATCTCTCCGACGATGACCGCGCCGCGATCTATGAAATCCTGCTCGATACAAAGCCAGACTTTGCCCGTGTTGCTCGAAAGTAAGTCTGTGGACCTGTGACCGTCATGCCGGATAGTGGGTCAGTTTGAAATAGAAGAGTCCAACTGCCCTCCTAGGATAGGAGGGCAGCGGGATCGCGAAGCGGATCCCGCGGGGGGTGGTAGCTGCAGGCAAGGGAAATGTTTCTACGACGTGACTACCACCCCGGCGCTTCGCGCCACCCCTCCTGTCCCAGAAGGGGAGCCTGAATTTCAAACTGACCCACTAACTCATCCTGTCTGAATTTGACATCGCCACAAAATCGGGTGTACCGTCCGGCAAAACTTTGGCTCAGGCGTGAACCGTCATGAGGAGAATCGAATGTCGCGATCCGTTCGAAATGCGTCTCTATTTTTGCTGATTCCCGTTCTGCTGTTGGTTCTGCCGGTGGCTGCGCAGAAAGGCGCAAAGCCGGGGCAATGGACGTCATACTCCGCGGAGAATGGCAGCACCGGTTATTCCGCCGTCGATTTGATTAACCGCGATAACGTGAAGAATCTCCAGATCGCATGGAGCTGGAAGTTCGATAACTTCGGGGCGACCAGCACCGAAGTCACTCCGCTCATGGTCAACGGCATCCTTTATTTCCCGTTGAGTCCGCGTCGCACCATCGTTGCGGCGGATGCCGGAACCGGCGAAACGCTCTGGACATGGAGACCGCCTCAGGACGATCGCGAGACGCGGGCCGCTCGAACGTATGCGCGCGGTGTCGGTTACTGGAAGGATGGCGAGGAGGAGCGGATCATCACGATCACGCCGGGATTCCGGCTGGTCGCGCTGGATCTCAAGACCGGCACACCCGTCCCCACTTTTGGAACCAAAGGCTCGGTGGACCTTTTCGAATCGCTGGATCTCGATTTCGCAGGCGATCTCATCGGAAGGATTGGGAACAGCTCGCCGCCGGTGGTTTCGAATGGCGTCATCATGGTGGGGCCGGCGCTGACGCCGAACACGCCGTCGTACAAGAACGTCAAGGGCGATGTGATGGGATTCGATGCCCGCACCGGAAAGAAGCTCTGGGCGTTTCACACGATTCCACGAAAGGGTGAATTCGGATACGAGACATGGTTGAACGGGTCCGCCGACTATTCCGGCAATGCGGGAGTGTGGGGACCATTCTCAACCGATGACGAGCTGGGCTACGCCTATCTCAACATTGAAGACGCGACGAATGATTTCTATGGCGGCCACCGGCCCGGCTCGAATCTCTTCTCCAATTCGCTGGTCTGCATCGAAATCAAGACAGGCAAGCGCGTGTGGCATCAGCAGCTGGTTCATCACGACATCTGGGACTACGATATGCCGCCGGCGCCGATCCTCATCGACATCAATGTGGATGGCCGGCCGATCAAGGCGGTTGTGCAAACAGGGAAGCAGGCATTCGCGTATGTTTTCGACCGTACCAACGGACAGCCCGTCTGGCCGATTCCGGAAACTCCGGTGAAGCAGACAGACGTTCCGGGAGAGTGGACATCGCCCACTCAGCCCATTCCTTCGAAGCCTCCAGCTTTTGGCCAGCAATCCTTGAAGGAAAGTGACCTGATCGACTTCACACCGGAGTTGAAGCAGGAGGCCCTTGCGGCGCTGAAAGCTTCCAATCTGCGCTACGGCGATATTTTCATGCCGGGATCGCTGGCGAATGCGGCCGACGGAACCCGGGGAACGGTGATGTTTTTCGGTGGCTCGAATTGGTGGGGCGGCCGAGCGGACGCGGAGACAGGATTCGTATATATCAGTTCATCGCCGTCGGCTTACGTGATTGCGCTGCGTCCGAATACACCGGCGCCGAATGCGGCTCCGCCGAATCCCGCGCTGCCTCCATTCGATTATGTGACCGGTGGCGGTGCGGCGTTTCCGACGCTCCAGGGCTTGAGCATCCTCAAGCCACCGTATGGACGAATCACCGCGTACGACATGAACAAGGGCACCATCGCCTGGCAGATCGCGAATGGCGACACTCCGGCGAACGTGAAAAATAATCCGAAGCTTCAGGGATTGAACATTCCAAAGACGGGGAGCCCGAGACTGGTCGGACTGATGGTGACGAAGACATTGCTCTTTGCGGGCGACGGAACGAATCCGTTTCTCCATGCATACGACAAGAAGACCGGTGAAGACATTGCGCAGATCTCAATGCCGGGAATGCAGACGGGCGTCCCAATGACGTACGTTCACCAGGGACGCCAGTTCATCCTTGTGCCGGTTGCGGCAAACGCAGCAACCGGATCGACGGCGCAATTGGTCGCGTACGCTTTGCCTGCGCCCGCACCGGCTGCGGCGCCAGCAGCCGGTGCTCGCGGTCAGCGGGGGCAGTAAGTTCGGGAATTCGGGAATTCGTGAAATCGGACAAGCTCGAAATCGGACGAATCCTGCATTTAGAAACCCGAAATCATGAAATCTCAAATTGGACGATCCGCTGGAGATGCGTCCGTTGAGTCGTCCAATTTGAGATTTCATGATTTCGGGTTTCTAAATGCAGGATTCGTCCGACTTCGAGTTTGTCCGATCTCAAAGTTCCCCGATACTTGTGGGCGACCGCCTAGGTTCCGCTCGCTTTGCGTTGCCGCAGCACTTCGTAGAGAACAATCCCGACACTCGTCGAAAGATTCAGCGATCGAACTTCCGGTGACAGCATCGGCATTCCGAACAACTTTTCCCGATATCGTTCATAGAGCTCCGGCGGAAGTCCCTTGCCCTCACTTCCAAAAATCAACGCCACCCCTCGCTTTGAGTCCAGCGGCGCATCCCAAAGCGATCGCGTCGCTCTGGTCGAGAAAAAGAACGCTTCGCCGAGCCGAGGCAGCTCCTGCTCGAAGGTGTTCCAGTCCGGCCAAAGCCGAAGGTCGACATGCTTCCAGTAGTCCAGTCCGGCGCGCTTGAGTTGACGTTCGTCAAGAGAGAATCCCAGAGGTTCGATCAAATGCAGCGTGGCTCCCGCAGCCAGGCACGTACGGCCGGCATTTCCAGCATTCCAGTGAATTTCAGGATGGACGAGTACAACGTGCGTGGGAAACAAGGCTACATTGCCTCGGGGTCAACACCGACATAATCTGGCAAGGGGTCGGACCTGAATCGGACTGCCGTTACATGACTCAAACCTGTCAGGAGAGCCTTCAAAACCCTGTGCATTCCATCCATGATGCGGCCGTCACTTGAAAGAATGACGGGATAGACCAGGTCCGCCTCCTGGATGAGGCGAGCATGCTCGGCCACTTCTCGGCTGGTCATCGAACCGCTCCAGTAGGTCTCATCTATTTCCCGGATGTCTTCTATCGGTACGAGTTCGGGGACAAGGTCCCTGCTCAAAGAAACGAGGCGGTCCACGTCCCAAGCCCTCAGTCCCGATGGACCTGGTCGAAAGTGATACTGCTTACGCATTTGCGGCTTTTTCGCGAGGCAGCGTCAATCCTGCGGTGCCACATCGCGCACTTTGATCAGCCACTTGCCACCCACTCGCTCGAGGTGGTTGACACTGCGTCCTGCGGCAGCGAGGCGCGGAGGCTCGTTTTGACCGCCAGCGCCAGCTGCGGTCAGGTAGTACGCATGATAATTGGCATGGTCCTTATCGATGAACTCAATCCAGGTGTTGGCTTCCATGTGATACAGCGGAGGTCTTGCCGGTGTACCTTGCGCCTTCGCGGCCGCCTGTTGTTCCCTGGGTCCATCAACCATCTTCTTCAACGCCTCGCGACCCTTGGTCGCATTCGCTCCGGTGCCGAACTGTCCATCGACCGTGTAAGTAGCGGCGTAAGCGGTACCGTTACCGGTATCGAGGGCGCGCGCGTAATGCCACATCAACGACTCGATCTCCACACGGTCCTTTGCTTCCTGTGCAGCGTTGTTCTGACCGACCATCGCGGTTGAAGCGATTGCAACCGCACACACAATTGCAATCAAAGCGCCGATCCAAATCCTGTTCATATGGTGCTCCTTAAAAGAGGTTTTCCCAGATTGGCTTTCGAAATCGTGAAGCAGCATATTGGTGAACCGGAGAGAGCGTCAACCGATTTGCCCTTTTTGTAGGGTTTGAGATTTAGCTGAACATCGCATACATTACCCATCAATCCTGTCTTGTGGAGACGATCCGTTATGAAGCGTTCATTATTCATGTTCGTGGCTGTGGTTGCTTTCGTTATCGTTTTGATATCGCCTGCATTCGCGCAAGTGCCGGAGCTTACACCGGAGGACAGGACTGCGATTCAGGCAGTGGTGACCGGATACGCGCGAGCACTGGGTGCATGCAATGCGGAGGAATATGCCGATCTCTTTGCGCCGGAGACTGGATATTTCGCCAGCGGCATTCGTGGTCAGGTTGTCGGACGAGAGCGATTGATCGCACTGGTGCAAAGCGAACGTCAGTGCACGGCAGCCACACCACCAACCCCGCGGCCTGGCGGCGCTGCCGGACCAACTGTCGCCCTCGAAGTTACTGCGACGGGCGTCCGTGGTATCGCGGATCTCGGTGCTGCCGGACAGTATCAGGACGAATATGTGAAGACGCCGAAAGGCTGGAGATTCCGTTCGCGTACAGTGCTCACTCCGGCCGAGAAATCTGCGGGTCTCGATGCCAACGAGATGTTTGCGATTCAACGCCTCGCCGGCCCGGATCTTGGCGATTACTATGTCGCCGATCAGAACGGTGTGAAACGACTGAGAACTTCCGGCGTTGCCATCGCTGTATCGGCCGGTGCAATCACCGGTCATGCGTATCTCAAGGCCGGCGGGTACTACGATGACGTGTACGAAAAGATCGGTCCCGGGCAGTGGCGCATCAAGTCGCGAAAACTTGTGCCGGCCACGAATCCATGACGAAGGGAGCCATTATGCTTTCGAGAACCGGTATTTGCATCATTACTGTCTGCACTCTGTTTAGCGTTTCCGAAACGCGAGCGCATCACAGCTTTGCACCCTACTTCGACGCCACGAAGAAGGTGACCATTTCCGGCACGGTCAAGGAATACGAGGCTCGGAATCCGCACAGCTATCTCCACGTGAACGCCGTGGACGAGAATGGCAGGACTCGCGAATATGTTTGTGAATCGCATGGCGTCACGCAACTCACTCGCCTTGGCATTACACCGCAGCTTTTCAAGGCGGGAACCAAGCTCACCATTACAGGTTCAAAGTCGCGTCAAAGCCCGTACATGTGCTTTTTCGAAACCGTTGAGCTGGCCGACGGCCGCATCCTGAACGTCAATGGCGCCGCAGGTTCGGGCGGAGCTCCGCAGCCGATTTCAGCTGTGCAACGGAAAGACATCTTTGGGGCATGGTTGCTCGCGCCGATACCAAACCGAAGCACCAGTGGCCCCCAGCCGATGATTCAATTCCTCACACCGGCCGGCGAGAAGGCCGTTGCGGCCTACGATCCATTCAAGGACGATCCGGTTTTCCGTTGCGATCCGGTGGCAATTCGCCGCGTTTGGGGTGCGCCGAGCACTCCTCTGGAAATCCTGAAGGACGGTTCGGATATCGTTCTGCATCACGAATGGATGGATGTCCGGCGCGTCATTCACATGAACATGAAAACGCATCCGAAAGACGGAAAGCGCACCTCACTGGGCCATTCCATCGGTCATTGGGAAGGAGACACTCTCGTTATCGAGACTGCAAATTATGCGGCGGGCGTCTTGAATCAGTATGTCGAGCAGCCCGGCCAGCCTACCAGGGGACTACTGCATTCGGCAGCATTGACTTCAATCGAGCGCCTGCATCTGGATGCGGCCCGTCAGCGGCTTGTCGTGGAAATTGATCTGGCGGACTCGGAGTACTTCAAGCAACCGTTCCCGCGATCGACCACGGAATATGCAGTGTCCGATCTGAAGATCGAACCCTTCAAGTGTTCGCCGGAAGGCCCGACCGGCACGATACGCAACGCGGGCAAATAGCCGCAACGTCATTGCAGCGGCGGGACAAATAGCAGCCTGGGTTCCGTTGTCGCAGTATCCAGCAGATAAATTGTTTGATTCAATTTTTCCGTGAGCCGGAATATGCCCGTGCTAACCGGGTGCAATCCGGAGACCGAGCAATCGCACTGCTGAGTTCCGAGGACGCGGCGATTTGCACCGAAGCTGATGATGGTTCCCGATGAAGAATTGGCAATGACGAATCCTCCAGTGCCGGAAGCAGCGACTCCAATGGGTCCGGCCACTCCATCGGATGCCCCGGCGAGAAACTGAGTCACGGATCCGGTTTTCACATCCGGTGCAAAATACAGTTCGTTGGTCCCGCTGTCGGCAAAAACGGCGGCCGAAGGTCCGACAAATCCCAGCGTTCCAACGGCGGCTGTCGAAGCAAGCAGACGGAAGCCTTCCGTTCGATTCCATCGGTAGACTGTTTCGCGATCGTTTTCCAGGAAGGTCATCAGCAGCAGGTTTCCCGCATCATTCACCACAACACGCCGCAACGGAGCATTGATCAGAGTCGTTGTGATACCCAACGTGACTGCAGGATGCTCCGGAAGTCCGGTTACGACTTCAACCAGTTGACCTCCGCGATATGCGAGCGCTGCGGTATTTCCATTTGGGCTCATGGTGATGTCCGCGGATTTTGCCGCCCCGATGATGGAACGGGTGACAGGAGGCGTCACACCCAGGTCGATGGACAACAGGAATGGGCCCGATTCCGGAACGGCGAGAATGCTGTGCTGGTCCGAAAGCGAAATGGCGTTTGTCAGTGGCAAACCCACGTCGACGGGTGCACCTACTGTCGCGCTTCCGGCTATTCCCAGCAGAGGACGAACAATTCCCGTTTCCCGTTCATAGACGAATCCCAGCGAGGGGCTTGAAAGCGAACCGGAGGACTGGCTCGCTGCGAATACAGGTAGCGTCAGAAGCATCAGCCCAATCCAGATGATTCTCATTGAGGTGCACCTACCGTTGGATTTCCTATCGTAATGGTCCCGGTCGATGACGATGAGCCGGAACTACCGGAATCACTCTTCTTCATGAGAACCAGCGCCGCGCCGGCCGCCGCGGCACCAATGATGGCAATCCACAAAACAGTGTGGCCCTTTTTGGACGTTGGCTTGGCAGTATCGGCCGGCACTCCGTTGGACTCATGTACGGCAATAGTTGCAGTCTGGCCCATGAAAGTAGCTTCCACTCCAATATCGAATCGACCGCCTTTACCTGTTCCAGACATTCGTCCGGATCGTGCAAACCCCTGCAGGTCACTCGTCGTTGTCATCTGGGTTCCACCTCCAGGAAACGTGACGCCCGACTCTGCAGGAAGTGTGAACTTCACGGTCGCACCCGCTGCCGTCACGCGAACGAGAATGTCGGTCAAGCGATTTGCGTTGATGATCTGGTCCGCGCCTTCCACAACCGTGATACTCAGCGGGACAGCAACATCCTGAGCGTACGTGGGCATCGGTAGCCACACACAAAGCGCACTCAACATGTAAGCTGTCAGTCTTCTTATCTGCATTCTGAGTTTCCTGATTTCATGAGCTCCGCTACGGCAATGAAAAGGACATCTGATTCGATGAGCCCAGAGCATTTTTGAGAGTTACGAATACAAAGCCGTGAACATTGCCCTGAATGGCCAACGGCAATCGCAGCGTGCTCAGGCTGCCGAATTGTGAACCTGTCGAGAACCAACCGTCATACAGCGATTTGACGTCGAATGTCAGGGTGGATCCGGAAGCCGTACACCCGGGCGCGGACCCACAACTGAATTGGGCACCCGCAGTCGCATTAAATATGAGGACCATTTCCGTTATGGAAAGAGATGTCGAAGACGACGTAATCAGAAGCGCGAAACCGCCCTGTGAAGTCGTTCGAGCTGGCTGGATAACAGGCGGTGTCGGTGCAACCGTCAATGAACTTGAGTTCGGCGTTGACGTAAACGTTTTTGCGACCGGACCAATCTGCGCCGTTCCACTGAAGGAGAAAGATCCTGCGACTGTTCCAGTTTGAAAACCGATGGGCCCAGCGATCGAGGCAGTTCCAAATCGAGCCTGGAGCGTGTTTGCAGGAATGACATAAGACACCTGACGCCCTCCTGTCGCGAATTGAATCGCGGGGTCATCGGTTGGAATCGCCGTCGAGGATGAGAATGCCAGGGTCAGTGTCCCTGTGACGTCCACCGGCAGGCGCGTCGGCACACTGAGCGAGACGTTGGCCTGTTGGCCGGCCGTCAATGTTGATGGCGAAAAAGCAAATGTTGGAACGGGAACCTGCTGAATAGTCAACGTCGCGGTAGCAGTGTTGTCGCTGGGAAGCATGTCTTCGGCGAGCGGCACCGAAACCGTGTGGGTCACCGAGGATGGGGCATTGGCGCTTATGGCCACCGTGACCGTAAAGAAAGTAACCTGCGGAGCAAATGGAGGATTCAAATACGTGCAGGTCACGATCTGGCCGTTGGCGGTGCATGAAAAACCGTTCCCACCACCGGATACAAATGTGAACTCGGCTGGCAGCACATCCGTGATGACCACCGAATTGGCCGCCGCGGTTCCGCGGTTATTAAGAAAAACAGAATAGGTGCCGTTGAGACCTGCAAATAGATTGCTGCCCGTCGCATTGCTTCCAATGCTCAGGTCGGGGAAAGGATCATAAATCGTAAATGTTACGGGTCCCGTCGTTCCGCCGGGAGTTGTGACCGTGATGTTGTGCGGCCCCAGTGGTGCCGAAGCATCGATGTTGAAAATTGCACTCGCCCCACCTCCACTGACTGAAAGGTTAACGATATTGACGCCCGGAATTGCTGAAATTGTCGTACTGCCCGTTGCGAAGTTCGTGCCGGACAGGACGACGTTTGTGTCTCTTCCCCGGATGCCATACACGGGAGTAATACCGGTGAGTGTTGGTATTCCCGGCAACACAGTGAATGGCATCGATCCACTGGTTCCGCTCGGAGTTACAACGGAGACGTTGTGACTACCGGTGTTGGTGCTCACCGGTATCGTCACCAGCGCAGTGGCGGATGTGGAATTGAGAACGGATATCTGCGAAATAGACAGAACCCCGGCCTGGATTGTCATGCCCGGCACAAAGTTTTCACCCGTCAACGTTGTATTCACGCTCGACTGCTGTACCCCCGAGGAGGGACTGATACTGGTCAGCACCGGTGGCGGAATCAGGACGGTGAACGCCAGAGGACTACTCGTTCCACCGGGCGTTGTCAGATAAACACTGTGCGGACCCAGCGCGGCGGTGCTGCTGATCTGCACGGTGATCGTCGCCTGAGTGAAACTGACTATGTTCGTCGAAGTGACCACGATTTCCGCGTCTGTGTTGAACGTCAGGCCAGTCGTAAAATTAGTTCCTCTCACGTCGAGGGTTCGCGACGTGGACTGCGGCCCACTAGGTGGAGTAATACTTGTCAAACTGGGCGGAGGTGCGGGTACTACCGTAAAACTGAAGGTCCCGCTCGTCCCTCCCGGCGTCGTGACCGTAATGTTTCGACCTCCCAGAGTCGTGGTTGGTGAAATGGTAAACCTTGCCGTCGCTGTCGTCCGGTTCGGGAGGGAGATCGACACATTGCTGACCGTAATCCCATTCCCTGCGGAAACACTGAGTGGTCCAAAGAAGTTGTCGCCAGTCAGTGTCACATCCACTGTACTTCCCAGGCTTCCCGAGGACGGAGATATGAAACTGAGTCCTGGCACCTGCGGAAGGATTTGGAAATTCTTTTCAGAAAATCCCCCGAGAGTCGTTACTCGAATCGGGGGATTGATGGGATTCAGGTTAATTGGAATCGTCAACCTCGCAGTAATAGTCGTCGTGCTGACGACAACAACGTTATCCAGAGTCGCTGGAGCCGCGCTCGAGTTCAGTGTCACTGTGGGGTCGATAAAACCCGTTCCAAGAATAGTGATGTCGACGCTGGTGCCGACTACTCCCGATGAAGGACTGATGCTGGTGATGACGGGTCTCTGTCGCACCACTTTGAAATTCAGGGTATTGCTATTTCCCGCGCCCGCACTCACAGTGACGGCGTGATCTCCAAGTGCTGCATTGGGTGAAACCGTAAAAGTCGCCGAAACCGATCCCGAGTCGTTACGCAGTACATTGCTGACGGCAATCTCGCTCCCTGCGTTCACTGTTATTCCGGGCACAAGCTGCACGCCGGTCAATTGGATGTTCACAGACGAACTCTGTTCGCCCTCATTTGGATTCAGACCAAAGATCTGGGGAGCATTCAAAGCGAGCGAATAATTGGCATCGCTCACGAGTCCGGTCGACGCCACTGCGAAATAGACGCCGGAATTCAGAGTGCGAGTAATTTCGAGAGTGTTGTGAGAAGACGTGGTGGCCGTAGCCAGAACCACGCCGGAACTATTGAGGAGTCGAAGAACATTCGCTTGAAAGCTGAGAGCAAACAGCGAAATGTCGACGTCACTGTTCGAAATCACCTCGAACTGATACCAGTTCGCCAGGCCAGGCGGCAGGCCTGCCCTGAACCGGTCCGGCTGGCTCGAACTGACGCTCCATGTTCCTGAAAGATTCTGGCCAGGAGAAATGGGACTGCCGACAATGAAGACGAGACCTGCAGTGCGAGAGATATTGCCGCTTGTGCCGGTCACGTGCACCACGTATGTGCCGGGCGCCAGGTTTGCATCGGCGATTGCGGTCAGAATCGTTGAGGACGAACCCGGAGTAAGCACTGGAGAAGCCAGGGACACATTGAGACCGGCGGGTGCGGAAGCAGTAAGGGATACATCGGAAGAAAACCCGTTCAAGGGAGTAAGGCTAATCGTTGCTGTTGCCGACCCGCCGGAATTAGGCACGATGAACGGAAGCATCGATTTCATCGTGAACGATGGGGGCGCTGCGCCAGCGCAGCTCACCAGCGAGTTATAGACATTCAAACGTCCACCGCTGGCGGTTTTGGATTGAAGCGCCGGCACCACATCGACGCCGGCCAGCAGAGTCGCTCTCAGATCTATGGCAGTCAGGCCGGGACATCCGGACAGGACGAGACCTGCGGCGCCGGACACCACTGCGGCGGACATCGACGTTCCCGTTTCGTAGACATACGTCATCACTGGACGCGCCGAAACAACATCGCGGCCCGGAGCTCCCAGATCCACGCTGGTTGCTCCAAAGTTCGACTCGGCTTGAAGTTCGTCGCGATTATCCGTCGCGGCAACAGAAATGATGTTGGGAGCGTTGTAGCCTGAAGGAAAGTGGGGAATCGAATCTGAGTTTGAAGCGTCATTTCCTGCGGCAGCAACGAACAACATGTTGTTGGAGGATGCTTTGTTGATTTCGTCCAGTAGCGCCAGACTGAACGCAGGGCTGCCCCAGCTGTTATTGAGGATGCGAATATCGGCTTCCACGCCAAGGACGTCCCTGGCCTGAATCGCAAACTCGATCGCCGCAATTGCATCGGCCGTGTTTCCATTGCCGTCCGGCCCAAGGAACTTCAGCGCCATCATGCTGGCGACCCGACTGACTCCAGAGATCCCCAGACTATTGTCCCCATCGGCACCGATGATTCCGGCGACATGCGTTCCATGACGCGAAGGATCGTCGTCGACCGGATCGCAGGTTCGCGCAATGGCGTTGAACCCATGCGTGCCTGCCGCACACGTGATCGTCTGGCCATCGATGAAAACGCTGAAGTCCGTCGGAGCCGTCCACAGGTTTGCGGCGATGTCCGGATGGTTGAAATCAATCCCGGAGTCGACAATTCCGATCACGAAGGATCGGCTGCCTTGCGCAATGTCCCAGGCCTGAACTGCGTGTATGTCCGCTCCCGCAGTCCCATTTCGATTGACGATGAACTGGCCTGTATTTCGAAGCGCCCATTGCGAGTCGAAAAACAAGTCGTTCGGCACATCGTTCTTGTGCCAGATGTAGTTTGGTTCAGCGTAGAGCACGTCGGGTCGGGCGGAATACTCCTGCATCAGATCGGAAACATTTCGATTTCCCGACCGCAGGAGAACCGCCCGGGATAAACCCAATGCCCGCACCGTTATCGATTCGGCGGCAGGTCCTGTGTTGGCTGCGTTTGGAGTGGCGCCGTCACGGTAACGCACAATGATCTGTCCGGCGACGACATCGCGGCCGCGAAAGGACTCGGTCTGAATTGTCTGGGCAGGTAATTGCGCGTGAAGAGCAGTTACGAAGAAAAGCAGCAGAAGACTCCGGAGGGTAATCCTTCCGTAAATCAACTGGTGAAAGCGCACCGGGTTTTCCACTGTCAAGCCATGCATCTGCTTCCGGGAGTACTGGAAAAGAATAGACAACTAAGAAATGACCTTCAATATCGAATTCAAAAAACGAACGGCCTGAAGGTGGAGTTTGCGTTCTCCCCTCCTTTTGCGAGGAGGGGAGAACGCACGCTGTCCGGCTAGAAAGTGAACCGGAGTTTGCCCTGGAACGTGCGGCTTCCGGTTTTGTTTGTGATCTGGCCGAAGTTGTCATTGAAGCTGCTCCCGGCATTGGCCAGGCCAATGGGGTCGGTGGGTGTCGGATGGTTGAATATGTTCAGAGCGTCCATCCGGAATTGAATGGTTTTGGATTCGTCGATACGGAACGTCTTGCCGATGTTTCCATCGAACGTCCAGCGAGGGAACGTCTGCATGGTGAAGCTGCCAAGATTTCCCTGGGTGCCCGGAGTCGGATTCTCAAGCAGCGGAATCCCGAATCGGCCCTGCGACACCTGAATTGCGCCGGCTGTTCCGGCCGGAACAACTTTGGCCAGACCCAGCAGCGAACAACTGGCTCGCAGATTGTCGTTCGTTGTCACGCCGAGACATTGCGGATCCTGGTAGGTCGCGTACTGGGTATCACCGAAGAAATAGCCATTCTGTCCATTCCACGCTACGCTGCCCTCGGGATTGTCCCATGGCCCGACGATGTTCGGCCTGCCATTGGCATACAGCATGTTGTTTCCGGTCAGGAACGTTCGCGGCGATCCGGATGAAATGCTGTAAATGAATCCCATCTGCCAGCGCTCCACGGCACGAGCGACCCAGCCGGTACTGTTCCCCATTAGCAGTTTGTTTGGACCGATGGGCAGTTCCACGGTGCCGTTCGTGCGGAAGTCGTTTCCGATACTGGAGAGAGTTCGTCCGTAATCCAGCTCCGGTCTCAAGGGATCCGTAAAGCCGTTGCCGGGCTGAGCCAGGGTTTTGCTGTAGCTGTATGTCGCCTGCAGACTGACACCCTGGGTCGACGACATTGTGAATTGTGCTTCGAATGCGTTGTAGTGCGTGTATCCGAGGTTCTTCGCATACACGGCGCTGGTCAGCTGCGGATTTGCCACGAAATAGTTCTCGGCGAAACATCGCGGCAGAATCGTAGCTCCGGAGTTTGGATCGACGAACCCGCCGGTAAATCCGTTGGCGAGACGATCGCATCCGTTGCGAAGCACGCGCTGTGAAGTGTTGAGCAGCGCGCCGGTGGACGGATCGGTGGGCAGGCCCTGCAATCCGGTTGTTGTGTTTGCGCCAAGGAGCGCATTGATCACGCCCACGTAATTTCCGTTCGCCAGGGCAGCGGACGAAATGGTGGCCCGTCGCAACTGGGAAGAGCCTCTCTGAAGAACTCCGCCGCTTGTTGTTCCCACGGCTCCCGCACCTGGCACGAGGGTCAAACCCATGAACATTTGATCGAACAATGGGTCATCAATACCGGCCCGCGTGTTCTGCAACGCCTGAAACAGTTCGGAATTGTGGTACACGTTGGCCGTATTGAGATCGAATGTGCCGGGAGTGCCGAACGGACCGGCACCGCCAGGCTGGTTCTTGGCGAGTGTATTCACCGAGCGTAACTCCAGCGTCATGTTCCGACGCAGCATGCGCTGGATCGAAAGAGTGTAGTTGTCGGTGTATGGAGTGCGGTAATCCGGCGCGTACATCGCATAGGTAACGCCTACGCTTCGCGCCCCGACCGGGAACTTGATGTTTTGTGGAGCCCGGATCGGTGCGGCCGGAACCAGCGACGGCAGATCCGACAAGTTCAGTGCGCGAGTCGCGAGTATTGCCTGAACGGATGGCAGGTTCAGATTTGTGGAACTCGTTCCGTCGGCGCCAGGTCCGCTCAGCAGACCGCCGGTGAATTGGGATCCCGCCTGACCATAGGTCCGTTGGAATCCGCCGCGCACTGTGGTTTTCCCTTCGCCAAACCAGGGAAGCTGCCACGACAAGCCAAGCGCGGGGCTCCATCGGCCCGATTGGGGAATGAGAGTCTCGTCGGGATTGCTTGTGTCCGGCCCCACAAACATGACCGTCGACATCAGATTCGGATCGCAGTTGGAAGCAGGGATCCCGTTAGGATTGGCGACTCCCTGAACGCACTGCAAAGGGTTGGCCGCGGTGGACCCGTAACCCGACAGGTACAGGTTGCCAGGAGTGAGCCAGCCTACAAAGGGATC
>Ga0184628_10000020_pt1 | contig 70581 bp, 71 predicted proteins | sample PLM4_5_b1_FD_133149 | JGI IMG/M metagenome (GOLD analysis project Ga0184628, IMG submission 133149) | Groundwater sediment microbial communities from an aquifer in East River, Colorado, USA - PLM4_5_b1 | ecosystem: Environmental > Terrestrial > Soil > Riparian zone | place: USA: East River...
CTATGACGGCGTCTCCTACAATCACTACCACCAGTTCTTTTCGGACTACACGTCGACACCATGGGATTGCGTGATCGCGTTTCGCTCCTTTGATCCCATGCTGCTGGGTCGCATTGCTCCACGCATGATCTTCTGGTGCGGCGATGCAACGAATCAGCCGAGTTTGACGAATTTCGAGCATGCGTCTCTGCAGAGGAATATCGATCGAATCTTTTGTGTCAGTGAATGGCACCGCCAGTCTTTCGTGAATCAGTTTCATCTGCCCGATGAAAAAGTCATCGCGACTCGAAACGGCTTTTCACCCGAATTGGTCGCTCCATATTCGGTTCGGCCGTCCACCGGGACGGCATATACAAGCACGCCATTTCGCGGTCTCGAAATACTTTTGAAAGTATTTCCGGAAATTCGAAATCGCGTGGATACCGCAACTCTCGACGTCTTCAGCAGCATGCAGGTCTACGGTTGGAACAGCGAAGATGACCGAAAGGCGTTTGGCGCAGTTTACGGGGCCGCCGAGCAGGCCGGGGTCGATTGGAGAGGAAGCGTACGCCAGCCGGACTTGCTTGCATCCCTTGCTCACACAGGTCTGCTGCTGTACCCCAACACCTTTGAAGAAACGTCGTGCATTGCAGCCATAGAAGCCCAGGCGTCCGGTTGCGTCGTGATCACTAGTGCAAAAGCCGGACTGTCTGAAACCGTTGTACATGGTGAAACCGGAATTTGCATAGAAGGCGATCCCCGGTCGGAACGATATCAACGACAGTTCATCGAAGCCAGCACCGGTTTGATGCGCAATGAAGACCTGTTTCGGAAGATGTCGCTGGAAGCCAGAGACCGCGCCTTCCGTCGTTATGCATGGAGCTCCGTTGCTTTCGAGTGGACGCGAATTCTCGACAGCATGACCCCCGTTCCCGTCTCCGGACGTTTTTCGGGACCACTCTGCCTGCTGGAACGCGCTCATGAATATATTCGCGGCGGCAATCGTTCTGCGGCAAGGCGGGTCCTGTCGAATCTCGAGGCAACGCCATTTCTGGCAGGAGATGTTGCCCGTTTGCAAACGGAACTCAAGGAGGAGGCCAAAACCTATGAACGTGAGAATTGATGAAACACCGATTAATCCGCCTTCGGACATTAGCACCTGGGGCGATCTCCTGGACTGGGTCGAGACGAAGCAGTTGAAACCCGGGAAATGCATTACTCGAGTGATGTTTCATGGCGAGGAAGAAATTCAGTACAGGATGCCCGCGCTCTGCAACCGTGAGATCGAGGATGTTGGTGAAGTGCAGATCGAGGTTGGCGAGTTCGATACTGTGGTTCGGGAAACTCTTGCAGAACTTCAGACGGAGCTTGCGCGAGCGCTGGAAAATACACGCGACATCATCAAGCTGTTTGAAGACCGAATGGAAGAACGGGCACATACGCAACTGGCACACCTGCTGGACTCGATTCGAATCTTCTTCTCGGTGTTTTCCGAGGATCTCGGATGGGTCAATGCGCCGGACAATACGGCCAATCTCGAAAACGCCATCCGCCAGCTGATCGCAGCCCAGGAAAACCGGTTCTGGGTGTCGATCTGCGACGTTCTGGAATACGAAATCACGCCGATCCTGGAGTCCTGGCGTGAAACCGTGGAAAGTACACGTGCTCATCTCAACTAAAGAGGCGGACAAATTTCGGATTGGTCTGGCCGTGAATGCGGGCCCGTCGCTGGGCTTCGGACATGCCGTCCGGTGCCTGAGAATCGCCCGGGCGTTCAAGGGCGAAGCCGCGATCTATCCGATATCCGAAGTCTGTCGACGGTTTTTCGAATCGTTCGGGCTGGAGTCGGACACCAGAGATTGGAAATCGGGGAAGTTGCCGCCGGTTATGATCACCGATCTCCGGGAAGCGCATCCCGTAACTCGCGAAATTCACAATCAGGGATCGACGCACGTCAGTATTCACGATATGGGGCTGGCGCAATGCGCATCCCAGGTTGCCATCGATGGAAGCGTGGCTCATGTTGTGCCGTACGCATCCCATCCGGACCAGGCGACATTTCTCGGACCGCGTTACATGATCACTCGGCCCGTTGCACGGGTGGGTGCCGCACACATCAGCAACACGGTTCTTGTAACCGTGGGCGGTGGTGCGAGCGCTGATTTTGCAAGCCGCATCGCCGTCCAGCTGCAGCCCCTCGGCATTCGCGTGATAACGACCAACGGGTTCGGTTCAAACCCTCGGAATACGCCAACTCCGGACTCTGAAATTGAACACGCAATGGCCACATGCCGGTTTGCCATATCGGCTGCGGGTACAACCCTGTACGACTTGCTGGCTTCAGGTGTTCCCACTATCGCGGTTGCCGTGGACCGTATGCAACTTCGGACTGCCGAAGAGTTTCAACAATCCGGCGCGACAGTTTCTGCCGGATTGCTGGACCGGCTTTCATCAGGCGAACTGCTGGATCGATGCAGGGAGCTGCTCGGAAACGAATCTATGGTCCTGAAAATGGTCTCCATCGGACGAGACCTGGTGGATGGCAAAGGCTTGTCTCGCGTCGTCGATATCGTTGGAAATCCAGGGAAGGAAATATGGAAGCTACATCAAACACAAACCTCTACACACTGCTGAAGAACGAACCCAGCCGCGTTTACGTGATCGCCGAGGCCGGGTTGAACCACGGCGGTTCAAAGGAGCGAGCTCTTGCTCTCGTGCGGGCCGCAAAATGGGCCGGCGCGGATGCTGTAAAGTTTCAGACCTTTCGAGCGGACCGCCTGGCTTCAACACGGCCCGCGACTCTGACGCACACGAAGGATCAGCCAAACCTTCAGGAACTGTTCAAAAAACTGGAGCTTCCCTACGACGCGTTTCGAACGCTCTACAAAGAGGCAAGCCGTCTGAATATTGATTTCCTTTCGACGCCGTTTGACGAAGAGAGTGCCGACTTTCTCGGTGAACTCGGAGTCAGCGCATTCAAGATTGCATCGGGTGATATCACGCACCGGCCTCTGATTGAGCACGTCGGCAAGAAACGTAAGCCGGTTCTGCTTTCGACGGGAATGAGTTCAGAAGAGGAAATTGAAAAGGCCATTGACTGGATGCACACGCAATCCAATGATCAGGTAATTCTCCTGCATTGCGTTTCGTCATATCCGGCCGCTGCGGAAGAGTTGAATTTAAAATCCGTCGAGTATTTGCAGTCCCGGTTCGGTGTTCCGGTGGGATTTTCCGATCACAGTGTCGGCAGCCTTGGAGCCACCGTTGCCGTGTCGATTGGCGCACAGGTAATTGAGCGTCATTTCATGATCGAAACCCGAGGCGACATTCCGGACTTCGCCGTATCGATGGACGCGAAGCAGTTAAAGGGTCACATTGAGGAACTGCGCAGGGTCGGCACGATTCTTGGAGCGCGCGGCAAGTCAGCGTCCGAAGCCGAAAGCAGAAATCTCACAGCCTCGCGCCGCTCACTTTATGCGAAGCGGCCAATTGCTCGGGGCGAGACCATCGATGCCGGAATGCTGTATGCTCTGCGCCCTGCCATTGGAATCTCTCCAGAACATTTTGGCGATGTTATCGGCAAGCATGCAATGAGCGCGATAGAAGCCGGCGCACCGGTGCAGTGGGAATTTCTGGGATGAAGAAAATCAATGTGCTGATAACCGCGGCTTCGCGGCGTGTGCCCCTGGTGCGGGCGTTCAGAGATGCAGTTGGCAAATTCGGCAAGGGAAGAGTCATTACGACGGATATCAATCCGCTGTCGCCTGCACTCTACTTTGGGCACAGGCATCATATCGTTCCGCTCACGACCAACCACTACTACATTCCAATCATCGAAAGCATTTGCGATGCGGAAGACGTGAGCCTGGTTATTCCAACCATAGACGATGAGTTGCCGATCTTCGGCAATGCTCGAAAGCGTTTTGAAAGCGTCGGAATTCGCGTTGCCATTTCCAGCGAAGAGACCGGTTTGATCTGCAACGACAAGTACGAGACGTATCAATTCTGCCTTAGGAACGATATTCCCGTCCCGGTGACGACTCTTGCCGCGGATGTCTACACTCGGAAGTTCAAATATCCGGTCATCGTGAAGCCGCGATATGGACGTGGCAGCGTGAACGTCTTCACGGTTCACGACGAAGAACATCTCCGTTTGTTCGCGAATTACGTTCCGGATGCATTGATTCAGGAATACGTCGAAGGAACGGAGTTTACTGTCGACGTGCTCTGCAATTTCAGTGGAAAGGTGATTTCCGTGGTGCCGCGTGAACGTCTGGTGATCCGTGCCGGAGTCAGCGATAAAGGAATCACGAGGAAGAACAAGGAAGTCATGGATTTTGCCATGGACGTTGCGCTGCGCCTGCAACTTGTCGGAGCAGCGAATATTCAATGCAAGTGGGATGGCCGGAATGTGACGCTGATTGAAGTCAATCCGCGGTTCTCTGGCGGGATTCCTCTGACGCTGGCGTCGGGTGCGGATTTCCCGTCCTGGCTGCTCCATATGGCGGCCGGCATGGATGTGCGTTCACAGGTCGGGAAGTTCCAGGATGGTCTCGCCATGATGAGCTTTGAGGAAAGCATCTTCGCCAGGGAGTCCGACCTTTTGCTGCACGAATCCGACAAGCCAGGAATGCTCTCTCGGATGAGAGACATTTCCAGCTACGTGAATTAGGGACAGATGGGCTTTGCACAAAAACTCAGCTACGAGGAGCAACTGCCCTCCTCACTGAGGAGGGCAGTAATCCTCCACAGATGACAACTGACAATTAAACATTGAAAAATAGCCGATTCCCCCTAAAGTTCAGCCCCTCTTTTACCGATAACGGTCGTTAGACATGGCTCCATATCCCAGAACCGTCGCTATCATTCAGGCCAGAATGGGGTCTACCCGTCTCCCCGGCAAGGTTCTGATGAAGATGGGGAAGTCGACGGTGCTCGGATACCTGATCGATCGATTGTCATACGCTCGAACGCTTTCTGCCATTGTCGTGGCTACCACGACAAACCATCGTGACAACGTCATCGTCGAAGAAGCTCGAAAGCTGGGCGTTGAGAGTTTTCGCGGCAGCGAAACCGATGTTCTGGAGCGATACAGTCAGGCCGCCAGGGCGAATTCCGCCGAAATCGTGGTGCGAGTCACCGGCGACAACCCGTTCACCGATCCTGCCAGCATCGATCGTGTTGTCGATCAACTTGTTGACGGCTTCGACTATGCGATCGAAGACGGCCTGCCGGTCGGCACCACTGGCGAGGCGTTGACTTTCAAAGCGCTGGAATTTATCAATCGTGTCGCTCTCGCCCGCCGCTGGCGCGAGCATGTGACACTCTATGCCAAGGAAAACCGCAATATGCTGCGTTGCGCCTGGCTCCGGCCCAGACCGGGGTGTGATCGTCCGGATCTGAGCTTTACGGTCGATCATCTCGACGAATATGAGCGGGTTCGTGACCTCTGCGCAAAGCTCCCCAGCCCGAACTTTTTACTGAAGGATCTGATTGCAATGACCGATACACCCATCGTGGTGTAGTCCATGATCCTAGTCAAAAAGATAAACCAGCAGGAAATCATCGTGAACCCGGACCTAATTGAGACAATTGAGTTCAGTCCCCATGCCGTTATGTCATTGACGACCGGCGTGAAGGTCATTGTCGACGCGACACCAGAAGAAATCATTCGCAAGGTCGTTGAATTCAGACGCGCCATCAACCAGCGTGGTCCGGAACTTCGCGTGGTTTCCAGAAACGGGAGCGAAGGTTAGCCATGGATCTGGCAACATTACTCGGGATTGTAATCGCACTCGGCGGAATTCTGGTGGGTCAGGCCATTGAAGGCGGATCCATACTCCAGATCCTGCAGCCGACGGCGGCGATGATTGTTATCGGCGGAACACTCGGCGCCACCATGATCGGGTTTCCCATGAGCGTCATGAAGCAGGCGGCCGCCGATTTTCTGCACATCATCAAAGACACAGACAGCAAGCCGAATGAAATCATCGACGAAGTCATCCGGCTCACCAACAAGGCGAGGCGCGAAGGCATCATTTCGCTCGAAAAAGACGCTGCGGGAATCAAAGACGATTTCTTCCGCAAAGCGATCATGATGGCCGTCGACGGAAGCGAGCCCAAGGAACTGCGTCAGACCATGGAAGTGGAGCTGCAGTACATGGAGGAGCGCGGAGAGCAGTCCCCCAAGGTGTACGAAGCGGCTGGCGGATACTCCCCGACAATTGGAATCATCGGCGCCGTTCTCGGTTTGATTCAGGTCATGCAGCACCTCGACGACATCAAGGAAGTCGGTGCCGGCATCGCCGTTGCATTCGTCGCAACGATCTACGGCGTGGCGCTGGCCAACATTCTGTTCCTTCCCGCGGCAAACAAGCTGAAGATCAAGCATCGGAAGCACATGCTCATGAAGGAAATGATGCTCGAGGGAACGCTGGGAATACTCGAAGGTCAGAACCCTCGACTGATTGAAGGCAAACTGACGTCTTTCCTCGACGAAGAGCTCCAGAAACTGCGAGAAAAAACTCCAAAGGCCAAGGCCGCGTAATGGCACGGAAAAAGAAACACGCCGAGCACGTCAATCATGAGCGATGGCTTGTGTCCTATGCGGACTTCATTACCCTGCTGTTTGCATTCTTTGTGGTGATGTTCGCCGCGTCGAACTCGGATAAGAAAAAGGCAGGTCAGGTCGCGCAGTCCGTGCAAAGCGCATTTACCGATCTCGCGATTTTTACACCGAGCGGTAAAAAGGTTCCCCTGTACGACGACGGCGGGGTTCCTTCGACCGCGACGAGCGTCATTGGGAACATGCAGAGCAAGTTCAACAACACGCAGGTCGTGCCAGGCGCGGGTAAAGGCGAGTCCGATACGCCTGCCACCATGCCCGAGGTAAAAGCGCAGATCGAAAAAGCGCTCCAGACGCAGCTTGAAAACAAGAGTGTGCGTGTGACGTCCGACGAGCGCGGATTGACCATCAGCCTGTCGGAAGCGGGTTTCTTTACGCCTGGATCCGAAGTGATGCATCCCACGGGTGGCGAGGTTCTGGACCGGATCGTATCCAACCTGCTGACGATACCGAATCCCGTGCGCATTGAAGGCCACACCGATACAACGCCCATTCATACCGCCAGGTTTCCTTCGAACTGGGAACTATCCACCGCCCGCGCAGAACATGTGCTGCACTATTTGATCGATGCAAAGGTTCCGCCCGAGCGTCTGTCGCCTGCAGGGTACGGGCAATACAAGCCCGTGGCATCCAATGCCACGCCGGAAGGCCGCGCTGAGAATCGTCGTGTGGACGTTGTGATACTCAGCGAGTCTGCACAAAAGCTCGAGCCCAAATAAAACCTGCTAGAATCCCATGCATGATGAAGTGCGATTTGTGCACAGACGACGACGGCAAGGGCATCCACTACCACGCGTTTATCGATGGCAAGCACCACTGGGTTTGCGAAACCTGCAAGAAGAAGCTCAAGATCGAAACCGAACACTCTGACGATTGAAACTCGCCAGACTCCGATATCTCCGGATCCTTCTATTCTTTCCATCGCTGCACGACAAATTTCCAATTGACTCGGAGCGCGGCTCGGCTTACGGTCTTGCGGACTTCAGGGCCTTCAATCGCGTCTTGACGTTAAAAATTCATTCGTGGAGCCGAAATGATCCCAACCCTCAGACACCGCATCTCGATACTGATCGCAATCGCTCTATTCGCATTTAGTCTTCCAGTAACCGCGCAAGTCTTGAAGGGTTCCATTTCCGGTGCGATAGCCGATCCCAACGGAAACAGAATTTCCGGAGTAACCATCAAGGCCACTTCGGTCGACACCGGCTCGGAAATTACGACGACGACCGATCGCTACGGCATGTTTCGAATGAATTTAATCGCGACCGGGAAATATAACGTGCAAGTCACCTCAGGGGCATTTCGGCCTTTGGAGATCCATAACATTCTTGTGATCGCAGGAAAAGATGCCGCGCTTACGAATGTTTTTCTGAGCTTTGGCGCTCCCTCATCAAATGCGACACGGATCGACATTTCCCAGCCCCAGGTCAAGGGTTCCTTCTCCGGATGGGAGTTGAGTGCGTTTGTGGGAATTCAGGAAAATGCCGGCGTGGGTTTGGATTATCTTGCTCTCTTTGTCCCCGGTGTCGCGGACCCGCGCGATGTTTCGTTCAGCAATTACAACGGCAATGAGTTTTCTGTAAACGGCTTGCGCTCACGGAGCAACGATCAGCAGATTGACGGCCAGTACAACAACGACAGTTCCATAGGCGGCCCCGTCCTTTTCGTTTCAGATCCGGAGTTCATGCAGCAATACGTCCTGACAACGAATCAACTCGGTCCGGAGGCCGGCAGGAATTCGGGCTCGGTGGTAAACGTGATCACGAAACAGGGAACCAATAACTGGCATGGGAGTATTTACGGAAGTGAGGGGAATTCCAGATTAAACAGCATCACCAACTATGGCAAATCGTATCAGCCGTTGAAATCCATTCCGAAATCCAACGACGCATTTGCCGGCGCGACAATCGGCGGTCCCTTGCTTCGGGACAAGCTATTTGTATTTGGTGGAACGAGTTTCGAAATCTTTAATACCCAAACCAACTACCGCAACAGCGGTTTGACACCGACCCCGCTTGGGCTTCAGCAGCTTACGGCGTGCTTTCCCACCAGCACCAGCGTTTCCGCGCTTCGCCAATTTGGCCCCTACGGCGTTGTGGAAGGTAATCCCACGCCTGTCAATCTTCAGCTTCAAAACGTCGGCACTTGCAATCTGGTGCAACTGGGCGGAGTCAGTCGTACCTTGTCGACACCCGTGCACCTGAATGAATCCATCGTCCGATCGGACCTCCGCCTGGGCCCGAATACGATAACAGCGCGATACCTGTTCAATCGCCAAACGGACTTCAATACGAGTGGAACCGGCAGACTATCGTTATTCCGTGGTGCGCTGAGCCCGGCGGAATTCTCGAGTACCGCCGCCGGTGGGTATCCGGTAAACGAACAGTCGGTGTCTCATTCGATACTGCTCAGCTGGACGCGAAGCCTGGGTACTCAAATGGTCAATGAAGGCCGGTTCGGATTCGGACGCCTGGACATTGAGTTTGGAGGGAATGACGCGGGGAATTCGGTTCCGTCGACCAGCAATTTCAGCGACAGCATAACCCGTGTGGAGTTCACTCCATCGAACCTCCTTGGATTTGGCGCCAGTACCACACTTCCGCAGGGACGAATTGCCGATACCTGGCAGGCTCAGGACAACTGGAACTATGTTGCCGGCAGGCATCGGTTCAAGGCCGGCGTGAACTATACCTCGCAGCGCGGGACGAATGTGTTCATGCCTGAAGGCAACGGCAGGTACACGTATGCCAGCTGGACCAGCTTTGTGAATAACACTCCTTCCTCTGTCGAACTGCGGATCGGCGATCCAAATTTCAAAATCCGGCAGAACGACACGTTTCTTTACTTTGGAGATGATTGGAGAGTTACTTCGAACCTGACTCTGATTCCCGGCATTACGTGGAGCTATTTCGGGTCACCGGCCGATGTCCTCCAGCAGTCCATCGAGACACGCGAGCAAGGCAATCAGGCGCTGTGGAATTCTGCTCTGCCCCTGTCGGTGCGGACGACGACGGCCCCGCCGGTGTCGAAGACCAATTTTGGTCCTTCGATCGGGTTCGCCTACACGCCGCAGGGCGGTGGATTTCTGGCCGGTCACGGGAGATCGGCTATTCGCGGTGGTTATCGTGTGCTCTACGATCCGCCGTTCTATAACATCCTGATGAACACATCTTACAGAGCGCCGGCTGCGCTACCCGTCACGTTTTCCGGAGCCAGTGCCGCGAATAAAGCGCTACCCGACAATCCAACCGGGAAAAATGTTGCCGCCGCCCTGGCGCCCTTCGTGACTCCCGGTACTTTGGATCCTCGCTCGTCCGTACAAACGCGGATCGCCGACGACTTTGGCCCGGATAAAGTAGAGAGCTGGAACCTGGGATATGAGCGTCAGTTGGGAGGGAGTTCTGTCTTTGAAGTGCGATACGTCGGGAACCGCGCATCGAAACTGTTTCGTGCGAAGAATGGGAATCCTTATATTGCCGATCTGAAGGCAAACTTTCCGGCTCAGGTTCCGAGCGACCTTGTACCTTGTCCGTCACTGAATGCGGCTATTCCAACCGCAGTCGGACGTGTGAACTGCCAGGAGGGCATTGTCCAACGCATCGACAACTCCGGACATTCGCGCTATAACGCGCTTCAGCTGGAGTATCGAGTCAGCAACAGGCAGCTTACGTTTCGCGCGGCCTATACATGGAGCAGGACGCTCGACAATTCGAGCGAAATCTACAGTACATTCGCTGCCGGCAACACCATTGCGTACTCTCAGAATCCGGCGGATCCAAACAAAGACGAGTTCAAAACATCCGGGTTGGATATCCCACATGTTCTGACGATGACGTTTTCAGAGCAGTTTCCGTTCTTTTCCAACCAGCAAGGCTGGAAGGGGAAGGCATTTGGAGGATGGGGGGTCGCCGCTACCAATATCCTTGCGTCCGGCCAACCGTATACACCGGCCCAGCTGGGCGAAGCGAGATTCCTGACCACCGGGGACTACTACGATCTGAATTTCATCAGCACATTTAACGAATCTCTCGATATCGCGCGCCCTTTCCTTGGAAACCCATCGGCGCCAGTGAACGTCGTTGGCGTATATGCCGGAGACGCGTGTTCGCTCTATGGCATTGGGTGCTCTACGAACCAGGATCAATTGATCAGCCTGAACGCGATTAACGGACCGACACCGGGGGCTTTAAACACTTCCACCAATAGCGTCCGATTCATCCTCAACGCACGGCGCGCACAAACGATATTCAATACTCCATTCGGTAACGCGGAAAGGAACTCTCTTCGCGACATTCGAACAAACGAGACGAATATTTCCATCTTCAAGCTGTTTACGATGGAGGGTTCGTCTCTGGAGCTTCGCGCGACGGCGACGAACGTCTTCAACCTCCTCAGCAGTCCAAGTGTCAGTCCATTCGTCGATCTTGCCGGAGCCTCTAATGGTGCATTTTCTGAGCCGACATTGACCGATGCACTTGGTCGCAGGATCTACTTTGCTGCCAGGTTCCGGTTCTAGTGCTTGTATTTAAGCTCACCGATGCGGAGAGGGCGGTCGGAGACTCGTGAGGGAGCTGACAATCACCAATCCGATTCCCAGGATTTCCAACCCCATACGCCAGTCCCGGTAGTGAATTGGATCCAGCACTGCGAGAGCCGGCTTCCATTCCTGGCTTTGCCGGAGAGCCAGATACATCAGGAGAATTAACCAACCGAAAAGAGCCGCCGGTCGGTTCGAGAGAAATGCTTTTCCTTTTGTCAGCGTAAATATCACGACAATAGCTGCCAGCAGCAATGGGAGCACGATAGCGACGACAAACTGTACAGGTTGTCGACTGTCGTACCAATTACCGCTCTTCGCAATGGCCCTCATTCCGGATTCGAATAGAACGCGCAGACTAAAGAGCTTGTTCATGGCCAGCAGAAGGAGAAGGATAGCCCCCAAACGCCAGATGAAGGAATCTGCAATGGTCAGAGTCCGGCTTCCTGCGCGCCACCATAGCCACGCTGCAATCAAGTATGCGAATGTCAGGAATAATCGAGCCAGCCTGGAGTGTTCCGGATCGGGAAGCGGGAAAAGCATCATCGCTGAATACACGCAGGGCACGGCCCGATAATGTCATCGAGGTCAACCAAAGTCATCCCCTAAACTGTTTGGTAGTGTGCTGAACTTTGAAATAGAAACTTCTCGACTCCCCTGCTGGAACAGGAGGGGACGGCGAGCCTGGCGAGCCGGGGAGGTAGACAAGTTCAATCAGAGAATTCGTTTTGGGACTTGAACCTGCCACCCCGGCCTTCGGCCACCCCTCCTGTGCCAGGAGCTTGCACATTTCAAACTGACACTACCCACCATTTCTCGGGTTGATGCCGATTGAATCCTCTTCGGCGAGTTGGTAGATTCGACGAGTAATGCCATTTCCCCTTGCTCACCCTGCTGCCGTACTGCCTCTCAAGCGCTGGACGAAGTCGCTGAATTTTCCCGCGCTCGTCATCGGAAGTCTGGTGCCGGATGCAGCCTATTTGCTGCGCAACGAGGATATCAGCGGCCTTTCACATCAGGTTCTGGGGAGCCTCGAATTTGGTCTGCCAGTCGGGATTCTGATGCTTGCTGCATTCTATGTTCTGCGTAGGCCAGCCGTCGGATTGATACCCAATCCCAGGCGCCAGCTCTTCCTTTCGCTTTGTGATCGCCCGATTGGACCGCTTTGGCTGGCGGCAGCGTCGTTGATGATTGGGATAGGGACGCATGTTTTCTGGGATTCCTTCACACACGATGACGGATGGATCGCTGTACACCTTTCCATTCTTCAGGCTCCACTTTTCAATTTTGCCGGTCGCACCGCCAGGGTTTGCCGTGTGCTTTGGTATGCCTCGACGTTTGTCGGCGTCGGATGGCTTTATATGGCATTTGAGGATTGGAGATGCAGCCATGAGCCAGGAGTGGGCCGAGTTCGAAGCAGAAGCCTGATCAGGTACGCCGTATTGCTGGCGATATTCGTCGTCCCTGTATCACTCCTGCGTCACCTCGTTCGTGGCTCGCTTGGGCTAATTCTCACCGCCGTTTTGTGCACCCTTTTAGTCATCGTATTCGTCGTGAAAATGACCAGAACGCGTCGCGCATGAGGTTCAAAATGACGCAATCCTTACTAAAAGAATCTATAATTTCGCCATGTCTTCCAACGCCGCCGAGACCTTCATCCGACTGGGTTCGGAGTTCCATCGACGAGGGTGGGTTTTAGGCACCAGCGGAAATTTCAGTGCAGTCACGTCGAGTAATCCCCTGCGGCTGCTCATCACCGCCAGTTCCATGGATAAAGGCCGACTGACTGCCAATCATTTTCTGGAAGTCGAACAGAACGGCAATGCGGTAAACGGAACCGGCGCTAAACCGTCGGCAGAGACACTTCTTCATATCGCCGTTGTTCGCGCGACAGGCGCGGCATCGGTGCTGCACACCCACTCCGTGTGGAGTACCGTGCTATCGGACCTCCACGCCGATGAAGGCGGCTTCTTTATTGAAGGCTACGAAATGCTGAAGGGACTCGAGGGCGTGACGACGCATGAGCATCGGGAATGGATTCCGATCCTCGAAAACACCCAGGATATGAAGGCGCTCGCGGCGGACGCCAGTACCTTGCTTCAGGAAAAGCCCGGCGTACATGGCATACTCATCCGGCAGCATGGACTGTATACATGGGGAAAGGATCTGGATGCCGCTGCCCGTCATGTGGAGATTCTGGAATTCCTGTTTGAATCCGTCGGTCGCCGGCGAATGATCGATTCCGAGCCCCGCGTAAAAAGGAGGAAGTAATGGCGGTACTTCGCATACCCGAACAGAAAAAGACGCTGACAGGCAAAGAGGATATCGCCCGGCATCTCTCAGGGATCGGCATCGACTACGAAATCTGGGAGCCGGCTCATCCGACCAGCTCCGATGCGCCTCAGGAGGAAATTCTCGCGGCATATTCCAGGGAGATCGACAGGCTCAAAGCCCGAGGCGGCTATGTCACAGCGGATGTGATCAACGTCACGGCCCAGACTCCAGGTCTGGATGCCATGCTGGCGAAATTCAGCCGGGAACATCTGCATGATGAAGACGAAGTGCGATTCATCGTTCACGGTCATGGGGTGTTTCACGTCCATCCGTCAAATTCACCAGTGGTTGCCATCGAAGTTGAAGCGGGAGATCTTATCCGTGTTCCGCGGGGAACCTGGCACTGGTTTGATCTGTGTTCGGACCGGCAGATTCGCGCAATTCGCCTCTTTCAGGATCCTGCCGGATGGACTCCGGTATATACGGACAGCGGCGAGGAATCGAAATTTGAGCCGGTGTGCCTGGGGCCCGCGTTCGTACCCTCACGATGAAAGGAATCCTTCTCGATATCGAAGGGACAACAACTCCGATTTCCTTCGTGTACGACGTCCTGTTCCCTTATGCCCGCGATCACGTGCGCGAAAACCTCGCTGAGGACGACCTCAAGGCGCTTCGTCTTTCCTATGACACAGACCTTCAAAATGGATTTGCCCCGCCTGCCTGGTCGGACACTCCGGTGGACTATGTCCACTGGTTGATGGATCAGGATCGAAAATCAACAGCCCTCAAGAATCTGCAGGGGAAAATCTGGCTCGCGGGTTATCAGCAGGGCGCACTCCATGGTGAAGTGTTTGGGGATGTCGCTCCCGCCCTTGAGCGATGGCGACAGGCAGGAATTGACGTCCGGATATATTCGTCGGGCAGCAAGCTGGCACAGAGGCTTCTGTTTTCCAGTACGAGGGACGGGGACCTGACGAGACTACTGAATGGTTATTTCGATACGACTACAGGTCCGAAGGTCGAAACGGAGAGCTACACCGTGATCGGCCTGGCGTTTGGATGTGCGCCAGGGGAAATTCTTTTCGTTTCCGATGTTGTTCGGGAGCTGGATGCCGCAAGGAAAGCAGGAATGCAAACGGCGCTTTGCATTCGGCCGGGGAACCAGCCGCAATCGCCGGGTACGCATCGAGCGATTTTGAGTTTTGAGGAGATCGGGCGGTCATAGACCGCCCCTACAAGTACGCGCTCAGTTTCCTGCAGCAGTTGTTCTTGCGCCCCCGCCGACAGTCACAAACAGATGGTCGCGAATCGCCTCGATCTGCGTCTTCGCGTCGGCGTTGAAGTCTTTGTAGTCGCTCTTGGGATAGTTGGAAAAGAACGCCGGCATTCGAGTTCCTGGGAAAATCTTCTGCGGATCTCTGATCCAATCCAGAACCCACTCCGGTCGCAGACGCCCCTGGGCCAGTTGCAGGTTTGGCGCCAGATCCGCGGGATCCGTGCCTGGCGGAATGGCGGAACTTGTCGGATGGCACTTCATGCACTGCAGAGTCTCGAAGAGCTGAGCTCCCCCTCGAAGCTTTTCGGACGTCGTATCGATCGCAGTTGAGATAAACGGGAATGGCACCTTATCCACGGCCGAGAAGTAGGCGGTCAGAGTGCTGATTTCATTTTGGGTGAAATGAAACGTCGGCATTCTCGTGTTGAGGAATGTACGAAGTTTCATTCCTCCGGGATCGTTGATGAATTTTGCAAGCCACATGGGCTGCGTCTTGAAACCTTCCGTGTTCAGGTTCGGCGGCCATTGGGCCTGTTTGATCGCGTCGCCGCTGAGAAACCCTCGGATGTCTCCGCCCATCTGTTCGATGATGTGGCAGCCCTTGCAGTTCTTTTCGGCGATCAACTGGCGGCCTGCGATAACTTCCTTCGAGAGCTTCTCCCGCATTTCCTGCGGAACCTTGTCCTTCACCATGCTCGTGAGCACCATGGTAATGGCCTGAACATCCTGAGGATTGAACGTGAAGTTGGGCATCTTCAACAATTCTTCCGGAGTCTTGACCCGGTCTTTATCGAAGATGCGAGGATCGGTCAGCTTTGCGGAGTACCAGTCGGCCCGGTCGTGTTCGATATCGAGGAACCCGAAGTCCAGCTGAGAAACCAGCTTGCTCCCCGCTTCCGTGAGCTCGGTTCCAATGGGCTGTTCCTTTTCCATTCCCGGAATGTTGTGGCACCCGAAACAACCATATCGCCGGACGAGACGCTCGCCGGCCATGAGGTTCTTTTCCTCGAGAGACATGGCCTTGAGCTTTGTCCGCGCTTCCAGATCGGTTGAATTGTTTTTGAGTAACTCCAGGACAATGGCATCGAGTGCGGCCGTATCGACAGTTGGAATCGGCTTGGCCGTAAACGCGTCATTTTTCAGAGAAGAAAGGTATGCCGTGATGTCTCCGGCCTCGCTATCGGTCAGGCGCAGGTCCGGCATTTTTGTTTCCGGCCAGACCTGTTTCGGATTCTTTACCCAGTTGTAAATCCAGGACGGGCTGACCTTGCTGCCCTGCGCGGCAAGGTTGAACCCATGTCTGCGGCGAGTCTGAGACTGCGTTCCACGCGCTTCGATCGGACCGACGGAATGGCATCCGAAGCATCCAAGAGATTCGACCAGTTCCTTGCCGTGAGCTACATTTCCGCTGGGATTTGCCGCAGGCAGTACCCTGGGTTTGGATTTGGACCAGATGAATTCCGTGATGGCATGAATTTCCGCCGCGCTGCGCTTATTCCAATCGACGCCGTTGATGACTCCGCTGTTATTGGTGTTGTTCCAGAACCGGGGCATGCGCGCTTCAGATTTGAAGGCCTTTGGATCGGCAAGCCATTTTTCGATCCAGTCCTTCGTCAGCTTGCCTGAAACGGTCGCCAGGTCCGGTCCGACTTTCCGCACTCCATCGTAGCCGGGGATTTTGTGGCAGCCGAAGCAGCCATAGATTCGAATCAGATCGCGGCCATTGTCGAGCGCGGCTGCTTGCGATACTTCAGGACTGGAGTTGTGACACTTGTAGCAACCGGACTCCACCTTATCCATGGCGAGCATGGGATCGACCTGAAACTCCTCCACGTGCCATCCGTACTTCTTGACCCAGTCTTCCTTCTGCTTCTCGTTACGCGGCGAGTGGCCGGCAGATTGGAAGTCCGTCGCGCGATCCAGGCCGCCGTGGCAGGACGTGCAGCCAAATGTCTCCATCGGGTGTTTGGAGCCCGACGCGATATAGAGGTCCATTTTCGGATGCGTCTTGTAAGGGATCGGGTTGCCGGCATTATTCTTGTTGTCGATGCCCTGATGACAGGTAATGCAGCGATCGACGCGAGGAATCTGTTTGAACGGCTGATCGTTGTAAAGATTCGACAGCAGGATCTGTTGCACTTTCTCCGATGCGTTCAGCATATCCATTACTGGCGCATTTCGAATCGTGGTGACCAGGAAGCCAGGGTCCAGCGCGTTCAACTGGGTACGCGCGCGATTGTAATTGGCGGTGAGATCGTCAATGTTCTTGAGGGCTTCTTCACCTTTCCCGACATATTTTTCCAGATTCGCCTTGGCAGCAATAATCTGCGTCGACAGCTCTTCGCGTTGCTTGAAGAGGTCCGCCATCTCTTTATCGCGATCCTGAAGGGTCTTGGCGGCCTCATCGGCCTCCGGCTTCTTTTTGGGATCTTTCTTTGCTTCCGCAACGGCTTCATCCAGATCGTATTTTTCGGTGCTGTACTTGGCCTTCGAGTTCTTGTAGTTCGTGTCGATACGGACGAACGTTGCTTCCAGGTCGCTGAGCTCTTTGCGGGCTTTTGAGATTTCGGCGGAATTCTGCTCCTGAGATTTCTTTGCTGCCGCCAGATCGTTTTGAAGCTGTCTGTATTTGTTCCGATCCACCGATCCCAGCACCTTTCGCACTTCCTGCTGAGCCCGTTGAATGCTAAGACGGCTGTATTCGCGCTGATAGCGTTTCCACTCGCGCGAATAGTCGGCCATGATCATGACGACGGTGAAAACGAACAGCAGCAGGCTCGAAATCGCAAACCACTTGTGAAGAGTGGTCACTTCATAGAGCCGGTCGTTTCGCTTTTCGATGTTCCAGGCCGGAACTTTCTTTGCGGGTGTTGGTATCGGCGGTTTTGCGTGGCCGCTGTTGGGAGTTTCGCTGCTCATAGTTGTTAAATATTAAAGAAGTATTCAGGAATACCGACGATGTACTTCAGGTTGAAGAGCCATCGCAGAATCATTTTGATCGGCAACGCTGCCATGGACAGCAGCAGGAACATCATTACGTGATAACGAATGGGTCCAAGGTTCGTATAGAACTGCTTGAACCATTTCTTTGCAAACAACGGTGGCAGGGCAATGTAGTACGCGAGAACCAGAATGAAGCCGAACGATTCACGAATCAGAGGATTTGACGGCAGCCCCATATGGAGGCCCTTGATCCAGATGTATTCGGAAAGGTTGACGTTCACCAGGGCTTCCAGCTTGTGAAGATCCCAGTATTCATACGGTCCGAAGAAGTTCCAGTTCGGACCTCGAAGGAACGTCCCCAGAACCACGAGTAGAATCCAGAGAATGAGAAACCCAAACAGGAACGTTCCAATTTCCCACTTCCGCTCTTTCAGCGTGTAGTAGCCGTTTCCCTTGGGATTGGTATCGATATACGGAATTGCGCCAAGACCCACGATGATCAGGCCGGGGAACAGCACTCCGGCAAGCCACGGATCGAAATAAACCAGCATTTCCTGCAAACCTAGGAAGTACCACGGCGCCTTGGAAGGATTCGGCGACGCTCCCGGGTTTGCCGGATCTTCAATGGGGGCCTGAAGCAGCAGAGACCAGCCGATCAGCACCACAGTGAGGACGACAATGCAGATCAATTCGGTGTAAACCAGATCGGGCCAGGTGAGAACTTTCTCGGCTGTCTCTTCCTGTTCGATCAGCTGCTTTCCTTCTTCTTTCCGCTTGTCGTTGCGAACGGCCTCACGCAAAGAAAACCACGTGAAAAACGGAACCAGAAACAACATGCCAACGATTGGCACATTGTCTGGCTTCGTGACGACGAGCCGGAAGTCGGGATTGAAAATGCTCAATCCAAGAAAGACTGCCATTGCTGCGAAAACGCCAATGCCTGTGATGTTGGTGTAGAACTTGTGGGGATACCACAGTGACAGTATCAGGACAGTCGCCGACATGAGGATGAGCCACTTCGGGTCCGCCAGTACATTAATGATGTGTTGTATGGATTCCATCTTCGAGATTCCTTCTACAGTGGTCCGGAAATGCCGCCGTCGCGGCGAATACGCCAGAAGTGAATGGCCATCAGGAAGCCTGCGATCAGCGGTAAGCCAACGCAATGCAGCACGTAAAAGCGGAGCAACGCGCTCTCACCCACGAACCGTCCACCGAGGAGTCCGAATCGGGCATCGCTGGCGTTGGTTACCAGTCGGATATCGCCCAGCGAAAGCAGCGCGGCTCCCGGACCTTCATTCCCAAGAAATGGTGTGGCGCGGGCCATGTTGCTTCCGACCGTGATCGCCCACATGGCGAGCTGATCCCATGGCAGAAGGTATCCGGTAAAACTCAGCAGCAATGTCAGCACAAGAAGGATGACGCCGACGTTCCAGTTGAATTCCCGTGGTGGCTTGTACGAACCCGTCATGAATACGCGATACATGTGCAGCCAGACAGCAATAACCATAGCGTGCGCACCCCATCGGTGAATCTCACGCATGATTCCGAGCGGAACCTGCTGCCGTAGATCGATGATGTCGACGTAGGCGTATTCGAGAGTGGGCCGGTAGTAGAACATCAACAGCAGACCAGTGAAGGTCAGAACCAGAAAAAGGAAGAATGTGATTCCGCCCATGCACCAGGTGTAGCGCATCCGAATGCCCGATTTGCGGACCTTGACCGGATGAAGATGAAGGAACACGCTTCCCAGCATGACGAGCATGCGCTTGCGATCGGAGTCGGGAACGCCAACACGGAAGACGGATCGGTATATCTGCGACTCCTGGATGTACTGCCCGATGGCGTCGGGAGACACACCTTTGAGTGCTGCCTTAATTCGATCGATTATTTTTGCCATGATTACACTTTCAGAAATGATTGAGGATTAACCCACTCGCCTTTTTCGTACTGAAACTTGCGACTCTTATCCACCCGGATCTGACCGTCTTCCGCCAGTTCAATGGCAAAGCGTTCGAGCGGCCGCGGGGTCGGACCTTCAAAATTGATCCCGTTCTTGTAATAGCCGCTACCGTGACACGGGCATTTGAATTTTTCTTCGCCGGGGAGCCAGTTGGGAGTGCATCCAAGATGAGTGCAGACTGTGGACAGGGCGTAGATACCGAGAGCGCCGGTGACGACATCGTTGTCCTTGACGAGCCAGACACCCAGCGGCTTGAATCGTTCGTCGACGATGCCCTTCTGGAGTTCGTCGGGAAGACCGGCCTTGAATGTCGGAGGGGGCTCGAAGAGGACGTTGGGGAACATAAACCGGCCCGTTGCTGTTGCAGCCGCCAGCATGGAGGCACCGAACGCAGCCCACGCCAATGTCATCCACGAAATCATGGATCGGCGTGGAATGAGCTTGCCTCCGGCCGCCGGCTTGGCGGCTGCCGCGGGTGCGGCTGCCACGGCTGCTTCATGATGCGCTGCGCCATGCCCCATCGAGGCTTCGCCGCGCTTCACAGCCGTGATACTCACCACCAGAATCAGTAGAACGATGGGCAGCAGGATTGCTCCTGCGATACCCATTGCGTGCATTACTTCGGCCATGACTCAACCTCTGTAGTAGTTCAAATTATGAAATCAAAAACTCTTTAACGCTTCCAGAGACGCACTACGCACAGCCAGAACCGGATCGTTCTTGCTGAGCTCGACGAACTTTTCACGTGCCGGCTGATACTTCAGAAGTGCCAGGCACTTTATGGCATTCACCGTTAACTCAACTTTCTGCACGGACGTCATGTCCGGTAACGAATCCACGTAACTGTGATCCAACAGCCTGACCAGCAGTTCCGTTCCCGCAGGATCATCCATGCGCGCCAGAGCCATTGCGGCGTTCCAGCGCACCTCCTCCTTCACATCATTCAATGCAATCTGAAGATCGTGCGCGGCTCCTGGATCCTTGATCGCCCCAAGTACGTAAGCCGCTACTTTTCGAACCGAGGGATCGGGGTGTTTCAATTGCTTTACCACACCCGGGACGGCGGAATTATCGCCAATGAAGCCCAATGCCGACAAGGTGTAAATTTGATTTTCTAAGTCCGAGTCTTCCAGTCCTTCAACCAGCGCGGGCACTGCTCGCTTGTCACCGATGCGTCCGATGGCAACCGCCAGAAATCTTCGAACTCGCACATCGCCGTTTTGAGCATTTCGATAAGCAGCAATCACGTCGTCCACCAACTCGGAATCCAGCTTTACTTTCTTGGAAGAAACGTAGTTGGAAAACTCATAAGCAGACTGCCATCGCTGGGATTCCGAACCCGTCTGAATCGCATTCAAATACTCGCGTGGAGTTCGCTGATCAAATGTCAGATATCCAAACAGCAGAAAGATGCCAACGCAGATTGCAATGATGATCAAAGGAAAGAGAAAGAACTGTGCCACAAGCAGAGAGGTGGGCTTGCGTTCTTCTATGACTTCTTCTGCAGGTTCTTCCATAGTGATAAGGATGCCGACATTGCGTTCAAGCCAGCAATTGAGAATAGTGGTTATATGCTTCGAAATCAAGAGGCTGCGGCTTGACGCTGCCAAGCATGCAACGTAGACTCAAAACACTTGGAGGAGTCTGAATGAAGCGGGTCCTGGCTTTGCTGTTGTGTTGCGCGTTTCTGGTGGGTTGCCACCCGTGGACCGGCATCACCACAACACAATTGGCGAAGAAAATGGGAGGTCCGCCGCAGAGGATACAGAACTCCGGTGATTACCGTGTATACGTCTATCGAGATCCCATGGGCGGAGGACAACTCAGCTTCTTCGTCGACAAAGAGGGAATCGTTCGAAAGTGGACCGGAGCACCAGTTGGCGGGACCACCGGCGGTGACGCGGGCGATCCCAGCGGTGGCGCCGGCGACGGCGGTGCCACCCCATAGGAGTTCACGATGAGGCGAGTCTTCAACAGCCTGGTCGTCCTTTTCATCTGCATTGCTTTGTCTTCCTGCCAGCGCTGGGTTGGCATCTCTTCCAACGAACTCATCAAACGCCTGGGCCCACCCGTGAATGTCGTGCCTTCGGGCGATATCAGCGTATATACGTACTTTGATGGCCTCGGCGGCGCACCAATGAAATTTTACGTCGACAAAGACGGTATCGTTCGGAAGTGGGAGGCCACGCCTATATCTCCTGATTTTGGTGCAGCCGACGATACGGTGATTGGCCCTATAAACCTTCCGGGCATCTAAATCGTCCGGAAATCTGATCAATGTTCAATTCCCAATTCCCATCCGATCGGATGAGAATTGGGAATTGAACATTGAGAATTGATCAGATCCCCTGCTTTCCCGAGACAAGCGTTCCATTCTTAACCAGACCTGCGATCGCATCCTCCGTATAACCGAGCATCGTGAGAACAGATCGATTGTGCTCCCCAAGAATGGGTGGGGCGCCTTCAACGACTCCCGGAGTTTCGGACAATTTGATTGGCAATCCCAGTACTCGTATCGGGCCGTATTCCGGATGGATCAGGTCTTTGATCATTTCGCGTGCATCGATCTGAGGGTCTTCCAGGACCTCGGCTACCGTATTGACAGGCCCCGCCGGTATAGCAGCCTTTGCCATCTTTGTTAGGATTTCGGACCTGGTAAATTCACCGAGGGTTCGATCGAGAATCGGTTTGAGCTCGCTGTAATGGACCAGGCGTGAATCCGTGGTCGAGAACCGCGGGTCTGCAATGAGTTCGGGGAGCTCAAGCTCCGTGCAGAAACTGGTCCACTGTTTCTGATTCGTCACTCCGATATTCACAAAGCCATCGCGAACCTGGAAACATTCATAAGGGACGATCGAAGGATGGCGGGTTCCCATTCGCCCAGGAGTGCGTCCTGTTGCGAAATAGCTCTGCGCCTGATACGTCAATGTTGCGACGGTGCTGTCCAATAAACTGACGTCGACCCACTGTCCCTTGTGGCTTCGAACCCGAGCCAGCAGGGCCAGAAGAATTCCCTGCGTGGCATACATACCCGTCACGACGTCGGAGATCGAAGTTCCAACCTTTGCTGGCGGACCGTCCGGGAATCCGGTCAGATCCATGAGGCCCGACTCCCCCTGTGCGACGACGTCATAGCCCGGCCGAGACCGATATGGCCCGGTTTGTCCGAAGCCGGAAATTGAACAGTAGACTATTTCCGGGCGCCGTTTCGAAACCGCCGGATATCCAAAGCCAAGACGATCCAGGACGCCGGGCTTGAAATTCTCAATAAGGATGTCGGCTCGATCGATCAATTTCCACAGGATCTGCCGCCCTTCTTCGCTCTGAAGGTTCAGGCCAAGGCTCTTCTTATTACGATTGACCGACTGAAAGTACGTGCTTATACCGCCGACGAACGGAGGACCCCACCGTCGACTGTCATCCCCCCATGGTGGTGGTTCGATCTTGATCACCTGCGCTCCCATGTCGGCGAGCATCATCGTGCAAACAGGCCCGGACAGGATTCGCGAGAGGTCAACGACGAACATGTCATCAAGTGGACGCATGGGGCGGAATGATAATGAACTTGGTTGGGCTTTTCCACATGCTATGGACCCGGGAGCGGAGTATCCACAACATTTACACAATTTTCGTCACAAAATGTTTCTATTCGTGAAGCCCTTTGGCTATAGTGGCCCCATTCCGACATGATTTCGGACTGGCTTCTGAATTGCAAAGGCATCTTCGTAATTCGAAGTTGGCCGGTGACTTATGCACATAGAAGGGCACAAAAAGCGCGACTCCCAATCCCCGCAGCCGCTGGGTGCAAACCGGCAGTACGCGTGGAAGGAACGCACTTACGTTGTGCCAAACCCATCGCGTAAGGGTTTCCAGTGGAAGGCTTCCGCTCTTCACAAATTGCAACGGCTGGACAGACGGTCGCAGTCGGTACAGCCCGTCACTGTCGTGGTGCCGGCGCTTTACAATTTCATGCCGGCGGAAGTTCTGGCACTGGGATGGTTGAACGAAATTGATTCATTGGCGGCGATCCGTCACCGCATCATGCTGGTGTCGAAACTCATCGGATGGGATGTATTCACATTCCACACGCGCCATAACCTCGATCCCTACTTTGACTCCGCCATAAAGGCGGTTCGCGAAACCTGGCTGAACGAAGGCGCCCTGAACATGGACGCCATTTCCCAGACCCGCAAGAGGTTTGGAGCAGCTTTTGACTACCATCGAATTGAACCTCGCCTTGTGGAAAACCTGTTGATTCAATCCTCCCTTATGGAGTGGCTTACGGTTCGCGCCGGAGAACGGCCTCTGCAGTTCCACGTGATTGGAACGGGATTGATGTCGAGCCTGGTATGGTCCGGTGCGCTTCAATTCCAGAGTGCGGTTCGAACAGCAGAGAAACTCGGAATTCGCTGGGACGCAAAACTGGGAACGATTGCACACGAGGACCTTCGTCGTTCCGGATCCACTCCGACGGAAGAGAATCTGGGCTGGCGTCGTTTTCACCGTGTGCGCCAGATCGTGGAAGGCCGGGCTGGTTTATCTCTGGCTTCGGATCCATCGGACTTTCCGCAATTCGAAGCGCCGTCCCGCCCGTTCTGGTTTTCCGCAACGGCAAAGTCGGAGCCTGTTTGGATTGAAACCAAGCGGGACGTCCGCAAGGCGCTGGAGCTGATGAATCTGGGATCCTGGGCCCCCGATGTTCCGAAGCCCCTTGCGGAAGATCGAAGTTCGGGACGAGTGCGGGGATGGCTGGCCAGCCCCATGCACCCGGTTGCTTCGGCCTGCAACTGGAGTTTTTACAACTATCTGCTCGCGACTCCAGATGCATCTCTGCTTTTTCTGGACCACATTGCGGCACTTCCACCTGCGACTCCGCTGTCAATCCCTCAGAACGTATTTGGAAGTCGGTCTTCGGTTACTTATCCGAATGCAAGGACCGCAGAAACTCGCTCTGAACCTGGTTATTAACAAGGTCCAGATTCCGAGTATCGATATTCCACTTTCGCGTGAACTCCGACAGCGGAATGATTGCCTTTGCCATCGACCCGTGGCCACCGGAGGATCCGATATCGCCAAAAGCACCGCGAAGAACCCGGCCTGCTCCTCGAACGTAGCCTACATTTCGAACTGAAATAATGTAGTTGGAATCGTAAACCCCGGTAACGAAGCCCCACTCGATTCCTTCAAAAGACAAACTGAAATCCGCCATCTGAGGGATTAAGTCATCGCGCTCAACGCGGCCAAGGTGAACGAACGCCACCTTGTCTATGATGCGGCGGTTCGTGAGAGCGCAGCCGAGGGCATCCAGGGCGGCAGGAGGGAGTTCAGGACGCTCGATACGACGCAGGAGATTCTGATTCGCGAAAGGATAGAGGCGGGAGAAGGCTTCCACGTCCCATTCATTCACTTCCCTGGTCAGCATGAACGTATCCGTCTTGATTCCGTAGAGCATCGCTGTTGCGATGCGAGTGCCGATGTTGCTTCCCGTGCATACAAGGTATTCCAGAAGAATGCTTGCCGTCGCGCCATATCGCGGACGTATGTCTTTAATGTGGCATCGATAGTTGAATTGTTCCGGATGATGATCGATGACCAGGTCCACATGATCCGGCGGATGCAACAGGTGAGGCGGCTGCAGATCGACTACGGCAAGGCGATCGAATTCCTTCAAGCGCGATTCCGTGACTTTTTCGATTTCGATTTCCAGCAATTTGACCATTGCGATGTTTTCAGGCCGCGTCACCCGACCGAAGGAGACCAGGGGGGCCGTCTGCTTGTTCCTGCCCAGCACCAGACGCAGGGCCAGACCGCTGCCGATGGCATCCGGATCCGGATCGTCCTGAAGAAGAATCGCAACGGACTCCGCATCTTCGAAGTGGGCGCGTACCTCCTCAACCCGGCGCATGGTCATGGCGAGCCGGATATGCCAGCGGAGGTTGGATTCCAAAAGTTCGGAGAGCGAAACAAAGTGAGCAAATAATTTGTACTGTGGGGGGATTTCGTCGGAATGCGAAGTCAGGACCAGGGTTGGGGTTTTTCGTCCTTGCTGCCGGACCATCTCAAGAATCTTGATCAGTCGTTCGGGATCTTCGGACTGCGCTAGCAGCAGGTCTACCTGGCTTCGCGATAATTTCTCCGCCAGTGATCCGTTCGTCCCGCGTTTGACAAGGGTGGCCGTGTCGCCATTCCCTTCAAAATATTCCTTAAGAAGCCCGGCAACGAAGTCTTCTTCGACATAAAAGACCGACTTCATAGCCAATTTTCCATGTTGGCCAGAAACAAAAATGCACCTTCGTTCTCAGAAGGTGCCTGGTCCCCCGAAATCTCCGGGGGGACAGTGTCGCCGGCATACTGCTAAACAACATGTCATTGTAGGCGTGGGCCGAGAATGGTGTCAATGGATCCGCTGAATCAGCCCCGCGATCAGCGCCGCACGAAGGGGCAGCGAGGCAATGTCCACAAACTCATCGACAGCGTGCGCACCTTCTCCAATGGCGCCCAATCCATCGAGTGTCGGTATTCCGAGAGCGGACGTGAAGTTTCCATCGGACGCTCCTCCGGTCGACCCCTCATCGATTTCGATTCCCAATTCCGCGCCGATGGACCGTGCCAGTTCAAACAGCCGGACAGTGTCTGTGGTGCGAACCATTGGCGGTCTATTAATGGCGCCTCGTATTTCCAATCTTGCGCCGGAAAGTTGAGGCTGGAGCGCGTGCACCGCTGTCGTCATTCGCGACGCTTCTTCAATGGTCGCAATACGAACATCGACTTCGACCGCAGCTTCAGCGGGAACAACGTTCGATCTAGTACCGCCCTGTATTACGCCAACGGTGACGCTTGTGCCGAGTGCAGCATTGCTCATCGCCTGAAGCGACAACACCTGCCGTGCAATTTCCTCAATCGCGTTGATTCCCTTTGTCGGATCGACTCCGGCATGAGCTGCGCGGCCAATGGCCTTGATCGTGAATCGACCGACTCCCTTTCGCGCCGTTTTCAGAACTCCTCCGGGCAATGACGGCTCCAGCACCAGGACGGCGTGTGCCGAACCAGCTTCCGATTCCAATAGAGTGCGAGAAGTGGTGCTGCCCACTTCTTCATCGCTGGTCAGCAACACGGTGACGGAATGTTCCAACTGCTGCCCATCCTGCAGTAGAGCGCGCAGCGCCGAGCACGCGATCAGAATGCCGGCCTTCATATCGAACACGCCGGGACCGATCGCCCTGCCATTCGTGATCTGGAACGGGCGCTTTGCCGCTTCGCCGGCAGGGAAAACAGTGTCGGTATGACCCAGCAGAAGTATTTTCTTCGAAGATTTCCCTCGACACGACACGCGGAGGTGATCTCCGAATCGTTCCGCGGGTACGTAGTCCACGGTGCCGCCTATCGCTTCGAATTGAGAGCCGACAAATCGAGCAAACCGGTCCACCAGCACTTTGTCGGTGCTCGGAGATTCCATGTTGACCATCTGCTCGAGAAGCTGAAGACCGTTGTGTAGCTCCAGCTGCAAGTACGATAAGAGTTGCTTCATGGGTCTAGTCTATAATTCCGCGAGATGAAATTGGCCATTCTCGGAACCCGCGGGATTCCGGCAAACTACGGCGGGTTTGAAACTTTTGCCGAAGAACTTTCTGTTCGGCTGGTCGCACGAGGCCACAAAGTTACCGTTTATTGTCGGTCCAATAACATCCAAATTTCAGGGCGGAACTATAAGGGAGTGGAACTGGTCGTTCTTCCAACCATAGGCACGAAATACTTCGATACCGTCTTTCACACCTTCCTTTCCGTGTTCCATGCCATTCCGCAGCGCTTCGATTGCATGCTTGTCTGCAATGCGGCGAACGCCATATTCACCGCGATTCCCAGAATCACCCTCACCCCGGTGGCCCTCAACGTGGATGGGTTGGAGAGGAAGCGGAAGAAATGGGGTTTCGTGGGCCGCAGTTACTACAGGTTTTCGGAATACCTCTCGACGATCATTCCCAGCGTCATCGTCACGGACGCGTCTGTCATTCGCGAATACTACATGCAGACCTACCACGCAAAATCGACCATGATTGCTTATGGAACGCGATGCGATCGCGAGCCAACGACGCAGGTGCTGGAACAGCTGAATGTGAAACCTCGCCAGTATGTTCTCTATGTGAGCCGCCTGGAGCCGGAAAACAATGCGCATCTCGTGATCGAAGCCTTTGCCTCCGTACGTACGAATATGCCGCTGTTGATTGTGGGCGATGCGCCTTATGCCCACGGATACATCGCCCAACTCAAATCCACTTCGGATTCCAGGGTTCGATTTACCGGCGGAATTTACGGGACCGGATACCGCGAGCTGCAATCTCACGCGGCCGTTTACATTCAGGCGACTGAAGTTGGGGGAACGCACCCGGCTCTGATTGAGGCCATGGGTGCCGGCAATTGCGTGATTGCCTACGATACGCCGGAGAATCGCGAGGTCCTCGGCGATTGTGGACTTCTCTTTAAAGACGTTGCGGAACTGACCCGGCACATCCAATGGGCAATCGATGATCCGGCCCGAGTATCCGCTTATGGCGAAAAGGCGCAGGCGCGTGCCAAAGCCGTGTATTCGTGGGATGCGATCACAAGCCAGTACGAAAAGTTATTCGAGGATATGAAACTTTCCGGATAAAGTACCACTTGGATTACAAGATGAAGATACTCGTTACCGGCGGTGCTGGTTTTATCGGATCCAGCTTTGTGCGTTACGTGTTACGCACACAAGCCGGCGTTGAAATTATCAATTACGATCTGCTGACTTACGCGGGAAATCTCCGGAATCTGGAGGAAGTTGCGTCGAATCCTCGTTATAGCTTCATTCGTGGCGACATTGCGGATAACGATTCGGTTCGCGCTGTTTTCGAAGCCCATCGCATCGATGCCGTGGTCAACTTCGCAGCCGAAACTCATGTGGATCGATCGATTGAAGATTCGACTCCCTTTGTTCGCAGCAACATTGTCGGCACTCAGTGCCTGTTGGACAACGCCCGGCGATTCAAGGTGTCCCGGTTTGTGCAGATCTCAACGGACGAAGTTTATGGAAGTCTCGGGCCGAACGGTGCATTCCGTGAAGATACTCCGATAGATCCCAGCAGCCCTTACTCCGCGAGTAAGGCCGGCGCCGACATGCTTGTCCTCAGTTATTTCCGGACGCACAAATTTCCGGTCGTGATCACGCGATGTACGAACAATTACGGTCCGTACCAGTTTCCCGAAAAACTGATTCCAGTTCTCATTTCGAATGCGATGAATGACCGCTCTCTTCCAATTTATGGCGATGGTTTGAACGTTCGGGAATGGATCTTTGCCGACGAGCATTCGCGCGCAGTCTGGCTGGCTTTGTCTCGAGGCCGCGACGGCGAGGTCTACAACATCGGCAGCGGGCAGGAGAAAACCAATCTCGAAGTGGTTCGCGCGGTGTTGACGCTGCTCGGGAAGCCCGAGTCCCTGATCACATATGTCAAGGATCGTCCCGGACATGACCGCCGATATGCGATGGATTGCTCCAAAATTCAGCGGGAGTGGGGCTGGCAGAGCGAAGTGGAATTCAGTGCCGGCCTGGCCCAGACCATCGGCTGGTATAAGTCCCATCAGGATTGGATGCGCGAAATCAAAGATGCTTCTTATCTCTCCTATTACGATCGGATGTACACGCATCGCGACGACACCCTTTCCCGCCTCCATTCATGACTTCATGCGATCTATGCGGGGCCGATAATCCGCTCACTGTCCTGGAATCTCCCCAACTGGATGGACCGCTTGTACAGTGCCGCAATTGCGGACTACGTTATGTTGGATGGCGCCGATCGCTACTCACGTTCGGTTCCGGAGGCGGGAATGCGGCCGATGTCGCCGACCGCGTTCAGGCGGCAAACATCAATATTCGAAATCTCGGGCTGGAGGAAGAGCACCGGCTGGGGATTCTAAATGCCCGATGGCGGCTCGATTTGATAAAGACTTTTCGAACGTCCGGCAGGCTCCTCGAAGTGGGATGCGCCCGTGGGGATTTTCTAAGTGTTGCCCGTGAAGCCTTCGATGTGTATGGTGTCGAGCCGAATCCCGGTCTTGCGGACGACGCGGAAAAAGTCGCTCCCGTATATCGCGATGTCATCGAGACTCTGCCTTGGCACGACTTCGACGTTATTACGAGTTTTCACGTGATCGAACACGTGGATTCGCCAAAACGATTCGTTGCTGCCATGGCGGAACGCATAAAACAAGGCGGCCTGCTTGTACTGGAAACTCCCGACATTGATTCGTTGCCATTCCGGCTCGCCAAAAAGAAATGGCGTCAGTTTATTCCCGAGCACTATTTCTTCTTTGATCCATCCACGATGACAAGGCTGCTTTCCGATAACGGATTCAAGGTTGAACGAATCGTGCGGATTGGCAAGCATGCCAGTGCGGCTTTGATCTTCAATCGGCTGTCACGTTACTTTCGATTTCTAGGTCCGCTGGAGGATTATGCGGATCGACTCGGCATTTCCCGCATCACATTTCGCGTCAATCCGCTCGATATCATGCTCGTGTTTGCTGTCCGGGTTTAGTTTGTTGCCGAGGTGGGATTTCACTGGGAGGGTGGCTCAACTCACTCCCTTAGTCCAACGATTCGCGAAATTCTAGTTGAGAACTTTCTGCGGACCAGATCGTAGAGCAGGAGAAAGCCGCGCGAGGTTGAACGCGACGTGAAGTCCGATGGCCCCTGATCACAGGGATCCAACCAGCGGCCGACGTAATTTCGGTGACGTTGATGTAATAAAGTTTCATCAACGTCACCGAGACTTTACTACCTGGCTTCAGTCGTCTTGACACCTTCGACGCGGGTCAGACTTTCTTTCGCCTGCTCGTTGCCGGGTTCGACGATCAGTGCGGTTCGATATTCCGCCGCCGCGCCCTTGATGTTTCCGGTGTGTTCCAGCGCGATTCCCAGATTGTTATGGAACACTGCAACACTCCTTCGCAGCGATACCGCCTTCTGCAGCACTGGCAACGCTTCGTCATAGCGTTCCTTCTCGATAAGCAGTGCGCCCAGACTATTCATCGACCAGGCGTCTTTTGCATCCAGCTCGATCGAGCGTCGATAAGCCGCTACAGCATCATCGGTCTTGCTCAGTCCGGCAAAGGCTCGGCCGGACAACCGCTGCACCTCTGCAGAGTTTGGTTCCAGTTCGTCCGCATGCGTCAGCCGCACCACCGCATCTTCATAGCGTTTCTGATCGACCAGGAGCCGGCTCAGGTGCAGCAGACTCTTGAAATGATCGGGATCGAGGCGCAGCGCGTCGTTGAATGCTTTCTCGGATTTCTCGATATCCCCTGCTTTCCACGCGGAGAGCCCGAGCATGTAGTGACCCCACTCGTTCTTCGGCTTTTGCTCCGTGTATTGTTCGAACAACTTCACAGCGTCGCCGAATTTTCCCGCGTTATATGCCGCTTCGCCATCGCTGAAGGAACCCGAGACCGGCCCGGTTATCGTCTCCTGGATTGCCGGCACTTCCCTGGGTGTGTCTTTCGTCATCGCGACGGTTGTCATCTTTGCGGAACCCTGCGGTTCCGGAGCCTTGGATTGCTGCGTTTCGTTGTTCCTGGAACAAGCTGTAGCGGCGACTGCAGCGACAAGCAGAGCCGTTGTGATTCGTTGATTGCCTCTCATATGTCCTCCTCGTTGCCGGCCGCTTCATTGCGGTCGAGCGTTTGGAAAGAAGTTAGGCAGGCGGACGACCACAGGACGCTACCGGCAAGAACGTCGCTAACTTGTGTTGTTTCAACAAAGCGAGGAAAGAAGGAGGATGGTCAGGATGAAATAACGTGTCCGGCCGAACACATGGCCGCATCCGTTCGTGTCCAGCCGCACACGCATCATGCGAATTGCGGTGACGTTGATGAAAAGCGATGCGCGTATTTGCGGTTCGGGTTTAACTGGTAGAATCGCCCTTCTGTGGATATCGCTGTAGGCATCATCAACTGGAATTCCGGTCACTGGCTGAAGGACTGTATCGAGTCGCTCCTCGCAACATCCGACGTTGCTGAAATTGTGGTCGTGGATAATGCCTCGACTGACCGCTCCCTTGAAATCGCTTCCGCAGTGAATGATCGCGCAAAAATCCTCCGCAGTTCATCGAATCTGGGATTTGCCGGCGGAGTAAATCGGGCTTTTGCGGCAACGTCCGCTCCATACCTCTTGATACTGAATCCCGATGTCGGCGTCACAGCCGGGGTGATTGACAGAATGCGGCGCTTTCTCGACACGCATCCGAAAGCGGCTGCTATTGGCGGTCATGTTGGCGAAGGGTATCTCCCGCGTCAGTTACCGACAGTCGGGTCATTGATTCGCGAAAATCTTGGTATCCGGTCACGTTCTCCGGAACGCATCGCTCAGGAACCTTATGAGATTGAACAGGCTGCTGCTGCAGCCCTCTTGGTTCGTCGTTCCGCGTACGACGAGGTTGGAGGTTTCGACAACCGCTTTCATCCGGCCTGGTATGAAGACGTCGATTTTTGCCGGCAATTGAAGTTTGCGGGCTGGCAAATCTATTTCGATCCGGAGGCGCGCTTTCTTCACGAAGGTGGATACAGCGCCCAGGCACTTGGAGCGTCGGCCTTTGCTGTCGCGTACTATCGGAATCAGCTTCGCTACGTCCACAAACATATGAACGGCGCCGCAGCTCTGGCGGTACGGTGTTCGATAGTGGCTGGAATGGCTGCGCGGACAATTGCAGCGCCGGCACGTGCGGGCGCGTATTGGTCTGTTCTTGCGGGAGCCCTTGGAAAATGGTGAAGGTGGCAGTCAACATCGTCACCTTCAACAGTGCTGCAGACATCGTTGGATGTCTGGAGAGTCTTCGACAGCAGACGTTTCGCGATTTCCGAATTCACGTTCTCGATAACGATTCCGTCGACGACACGATCGATCGCATTGCCAGTTACGATTTGGACCTGGTGCGGTCCACCGTCAACAGCGGCTTTTCGAAAGCGCACAATGACCTGATCCGGTCGTTTGCCGCCGAGTACGCATTGATTCTCAATCCCGACACCATTCTTCGCCCGGACTTTATCGAAAAGATCGTCGGCGCATTGGAATCTCGTCCGGATGCTGCATCTGCTTCCGGAAAACTGTTGAGGCTGGATGGCAAAACTCTGGATTCCACTGGCATCATCTGGCTCCACAACCAGAGGCATCTGGATCGCGGAGCCGACGAGCCGGACCTTGGCCAGTACGATAAACCGGAGGAAATTTTTGGCCCAAGTGGGGCTGCTGCGCTTTATCGAGTACAGGCGCTGCGGGATACTGCCGTAAATGGCCAGTTTTTCGACGAGGATTTTTTCGCGTACCGCGAAGACGCCGATCTGGCCTGGCGATGCCGTCTCATGGGCTGGACTTCGATATATGTGCCTGCTGCAGTCGCTCTGCATCGACGGCGGGTAACTCCGGAACGTCGTTCGCAGCTATCGGCCAATATCAACTATCATGGAGTGAAAAACCGGTTCCTGCTGCGTCTGAACAATATGACCGGAAGCCTCTACTGGCGGCATTTCGTGCAGATCACCGTTCGGGACGCCGCTGTTATCGGATATGTGCTGATTCGCGAGTGGAGTTCGTTCGGAGCGCTGATATACGTTATAAGGGAGTTCCCGAGACTCTGGAAGAAGCGCCAGGTCATACAATCAAGACGTAAGGCCGCCGGGCCGGATCTGGATCGGTGGTTCTAGAATCGCTTGGAGAATGTTTATGAGTGAAAAAATCATCGGCAGTCTGATTTACGGGGATCATGTCGTTCCAAAGAAGCAGCGTCCTCTGAAACAGCGCATTGCGTTTGTCCTTTCGATCACAATTCTGGTGGTGCTGGTTGCCGTTGGCGCGTACAAGTTTGTGAATTACCGCGAGGAAGCCAGTGTCGAAGGCTTTCTGACAAACGTCCGCAACGGAAACTTCGACACTGCATACGCAAACTGGGATATCAACGAAGGCCATTACTCCATGAAGCAATTCATGGAAGATTGGGGCAAAGACGGGTACTACGGAAAAGCCCTGGCAAACGCAAAAATCGCGGATTCGAATTCCAAGGGATCGTCCGTGATCGTTTACGTCAAGTTCGATGGATTCAAGGCGCCGGTTTCGTTTCTGGTCGACAAGGAAACGCTGAAAATGTCGTTTTCCACGCTAAACAAGTACGTTAAGACTCAGAAATCCATATCCTGATGATGCGAACCCTGGCATTTGCGCTTTTTCTGATGGCTGGAACGCCGGCCGAAGTAGTCGTTGTGAATATTCCCGCGAAGGGAACAACGAGTCTTGCATTGGCGCCGTCCGGAAAAGCAGATGTCGAGCACGCCGCAACCCTGACTCTAATTCATGTGGAAGTCGACAAGCTGCAGCCAGTACAGAAGCTGTCTCCTGCAATGAATGCCTATGTGGTGTGGGCCGTCGCACCGGAAGGCGGGTATGAAAATATTGGAGAGCTCGCGGTCAGCGACAGCAAAGGCCGATTGGACACCGTGACGCATTTCGATCAGTTTGGAATTCTGATCACCGCAGAGCCCCACTTCATGGTCGACCGCCCGAACTCCGTCATCGCGTTTCGCACTCAGGCGCCCAAATCGGAAAACGTTCGCCGCTCAACGGTGTCCGTTGAAGTGGGGTACTACGATTATTCAAAGCTGCAGCCCGTGACGGCCGCCATGCCGTCTCTGGTGGTCCAGGCGCGATCTGCCCTGCAGGTCGCTGCCGGAGTTCAGGCCGATCGTCTCGCGGAGTCCGAATACCGCCTCGCCCGTATTGCGTTGAGTACTGTGGAAGAAATGGTTGCGCGTGCTGCCCCCATGGAAATTGTCGTACCGGTTGCCAATGAATCCATTCGCCGATCGCAGAGAGCCTTTACAGCGGCCCGTGCCGCTTCCTCTTCTCGATGACAAACGACAACCCCGGGGTGGTTGTTCCTGTCTCAGTTTGAAATCTGGCTGGTAGGTCAATTTGAAAGTGTGCAAGCCGATTCCCCTCCTGGCACAGGAGGGGTGGGCGAAGGCCGGGGTGGTAGGTCAAATCCCATACTAATTCTCTGTTTGAACCTGTCTACCTCCCCGGCTCGATACGCTCGCCGCCCCCTCCTGTTCCAGGAGGGGAGTCGTGACACGCTCAGATTTCAAACTGCCCCTGTCTTTGCCTTTATTTGTCATTTGGAGAAGTCGAAATAACGTCCCGGTAGAAAGCCTCAATTCTCGGAATCACTTTCCGGATGTCATATTCGGCTTCGACACGTTCGCGTGCGTGCTTTACGATCCCGTCGCGTAAGTGAACGTCCGACAATGAACGGACAGCTGCGGCCAACGCTGCCGGGTCTTTCGGCGGAACCAGAATCCCATCCATTCCGGGACGGACGATATCTCGAGGACCGCCCGCCGACGTCGATATTACCGGGATACCAGTCGCCATCGACTCGAGAAGTACGATTCCAAACGGCTCTTCCCACGACGGCACCAGGAGCACATCGACCCTTTCAAAGAACTCCCTGAATTCTGCAAACCCTGAAAATTCCACGGGCAGTGTGGTGGACTTTTGTCGCAGTTGCGCAACGTAGGACTCCTCTCCCTTCCCGGCAATGATCAGTCGATATCCGGAGCCAAGCTGTCGCAGCGCTTCGATAGCGTCGTCATGACCCTTGTGAGGCGATATCTGTCCAAGCAGTCCGATGTTGACGGGCTGATGCACCGCGTGTGGGGAAAAACTGAACTTGTTCAGGTCTACCCAGTTCGGAATCAAAGCCGAGCGTTTCGGTCGCAGGTGCTCCAGCCGGTCGAGCATCTGAGACGTCGGTGCAATCCATCCGTCGACACGTTGGTAAAGAGGGTTGCGCCGAACGGGATACAGGAGATGCCGGGTGAATATCACCTTTACAGGCAGTCCCAGGGCTGCAGCGGCGACAACCGTGTAGTCTCGTGCGACATGAGCATGCACGATGTCGAAGGCATTGCTCTTCAAGAAATGTCTCAGGCGGATTGCCGTGATCAAATCGGCGGAACCGCGAAACGCGAATTGAATTTGAGGGTGAACGGCGCCCCCGTGCCGGCCAGCGACAGTAACGTCGTGTCCACGGCTTCGGAGCGCTTCGACGAGTTCAAGGACGTGGGTCTCGCCGCCGCCGAGGTTTGTGGCGGAGTTAACCTGTAGGATCCGCATTTCGAGAATTGAAATCTGCCAGGAGTTCCGATTGGCGTACCGTTGCGGTTCCCACTTTACCAACCGCCAGGCCGGCGGCGTGATTGGCGAGAATCACCGCTTCTTCCATTTCAGCGCCTCCGGCCCGTGCCAAAGCCAGCGTGGCAATGACCGTGTCTCCGGCGCCAGTCACATCAAATATGTCTCGTGCGACGGTGGGGAAGTGGTGGGATCGTTCGCTATCGAACAGGGACAGTCCCGCTTCTCCCCGAGATATCAATGCATAGGAACAATCAAATTTCTTCAGCAACCGCCGTCCCGCTTCTTCCAGGTCCGTTTCATTCCTGATAAGCATTTCAATTAGGCGTTCTGCTTCGTGCTGGTTGGGCTTGATGAGCGTTATCGGACGATAATAATCCGCGTGGTGCACTTTGGGATCGAGGTACACCGGAACTCCCGCTTTGCGTGCTTGCGGCAGCACCTGTGCAAGCAGCTCGCGATTCGCAACTCCTTTGTCGTAATCGGAAACGATAACCGCGCTGACCAATGGAAGCCATTTGGCAAAAGCCTCTGAAACAGCTTTATTGCGTTCCGCAGGCAGAGGTGCGCGGCTTTCCCTGTCCGCCCGGACGATCTGCTGATTGTGCGCGATGATTCGCCTCTTGACCGTTGTTGGCCGGTCATCCGACACCAGGGCAGAAGTTTCGATTCCGATTTCCGTCATCAGCTGCCGCACACGATCGGCAGCAGAATCCATCCCAACAATTCCGGCCAGCACGGGAGCGCCGCCAAGTGCCCGAATATTCGCTGCAACGTTACCCGCTCCACCAAGGATATAGCTTTCTCCGGTCACTTCGACGACGGGAACGGGAGCTTCAGGAGAAATGCGGCAGACGCTTCCCCATATGAACTCGTCGAGCATCACGTCACCGAGCACCAGAATGCTTTTGCCGTTGAATCCTCCGAGCAGCGTCTTGACACGCTCGCGCGTCAGACGCGGAATCATTTCAGCATTTCCCGTGCGGCTGCGATGACCTGATCGGCAGTTACGGATTCGATGCAGAGCGGCGTCTCCGCAACCAGACAGTGATAGCCCGGGCAAGGATTGCACTCAAATGGATTCTGCACAACACGGTGCGGAACGCCCCAGGGGTGCCACGCTTCCGCGTTCGAAGAACCCCATGGCACGACAATTCGCGTGCCGACTGCGGAGGCCAGATGCATCGGCCCCGAGTCGTTGCCGATATACAGGCGTGCCCCTCGAATAAGTTCGGCCAGTTCGGGAATGGTCAGTCCGAGCATGATATTGGACCCGGGAACATTGCCCGCAACTTCGGCCACAATCGACTCTTCGCCTGGCCCGCCTGTCAATGCGATGGTAAAGCCATCGGCCTGAAGAGCTCGCGCAACTTCGGCAAATCGTCCGGACTCCCATCGCTTTGTCGTCAGAAGTGCGCCGGGATGAACCACCACATAAGGTCGATCGCGCATTGCCGCTCGCATTTTCCCGGCCTCGCGTGCGTGTACTTCATAGCGAAGCGGCGGCGCTTCGGTTGTGCGCTGCAATCCAAGCCATCGAAATGCAGACAGAGTCGTATCCACGCTGTGGGAATGCGGTTCCGGCGCAGGAACAAGTCCGTTATAGAACGGACGGTATCGAAATTGTTCGGCGCCAATTCGACTTCCCCATGCGAGGCATGAATACGCGAAACTCGTTGGACCTCCATGAAGATTGATGACGGCCTTGTATCGCCGTGCGAGTAATCGCGCGGCCGAGCTCTTCTTCTTCAGCGAGATTATTTCGGCAAAGTCAGGATTGCCGTCAAAGCATGCAGCAAAGCGAGATTCCACGAGGACGGATATCCGAAAGTCCGGGAACTCTTCCTTGAGCGCGCGTACCGGGCTGGTCAGCAACAGGCAGTCGCCCATGGAACGGAGTCGGATCAGAAGGATACGTGCGTTACGAGGGAACTTGCGAAACAGGTCTTTAGTTTTCAATCTTCGCTTCGCTGATCATCATGACGGGAATATCGTCGCGTATCGGATACACGCGACTGCACTTTGTGCACTTCAATCCCTGTCCGTCGTTTACGAGTAAGAGAGTTGCTTTGCAAAGTGGACAAACAAGAATCTTCAGCAGTTCCGGATTCAGGGCCATAGTGAAGAAATGGTAGCACGGGGCTTTCCGAATTGCGGTGAAACTGATTCCGACAAATCCTCTCCCTTCAGGAGAGGGAAATACAGGATACTTCACTCCTCGTCTTCGACTTCTCCCGCTGCGCCGGCCTTGGCATGCGCGATGATCTTGTCCGCGAGGTGCGAAGGCACTTCGTCATAGTGACTGAATTCCATCGTGTAGTTGCCACGCGCGCCGGTCTTCGAAGTCAGGTCCGAGGCATACGTCAGAACCTCGGATAGGGGAACCTGTGCCTTGATGACGGTATTCCGCCCCTGAACATCCATACCCTGCACACGGCCTCGACGGCTGTTGAGATCGCCCATCAGATCCCCGGCAAATTCTTCAGGTGCACTCACTTCGACATTCATAACGGGTTCCAGAAGAATCGGTTTCGCTTCACGAATGCCTTTCTTGAAGGCCAGAGATCCTGCAATCTTGAACGCCATTTCTGACGAGTCGACGTCATGATACGAACCGTCGTAGAGAATCACTCGGAAATCGACCGTTGGAAATCCCGCAAGAACTCCCTTGTGACGGGCCTCCTGAATGCCTTTCTCGACAGCAGGTATGTAATTCCTGGGAATAGCGCCGCCAAACACTTCGTTCACGAATTCAAAGTCACCACCGCGAGGCAACGGTTCCATTCGAATCTTGCAATCGCCATACTGGCCATGTCCGCCGCTTTGCTTTTTGTGTTTGCCCTGGACGTCCGCCTTACCCTTGATCGTTTCGCGATAGGGTACCTTCGGCGGATGGAGCAGCACCTCCACCCCGTAGCGTTTCTTCAGGCGCGCCACCGCCAGTTCGACGTGCATCTGACCCTGCCCCGAAAGCAGGAATTCCTTGGTTTGCACTTCACGCGTGTAACCCAGGCCCAAATCTTCATCCATTAATTTGTGTATGGCCGAACTGATCTTGTCTTCATCGCCGCGTGATTTCGGTTCGATCGCGAATGAAATCACCGGCTCGACCCATTTCACAGCCGGATAACTGATCTGATGCGCCTTGTCGGACAAGGTGTCGCCGGTAATTGTCTCTTTCAATTTTGGAGCGGCCCCAATGTCTCCCGCATGGAGTTTGGTTACCGGAACCAGGGTCTTGCCCTGCATCGTGGCGATTTGACCAAAGCGTTCTGTCACGCTCTTTGCCATGCTGTATGGCTGAGTTTCTGTCGTCAGGACTCCGGAATAAACGCGGAACAGCGAAATCCGTCCGGTAAACGGATCGGAAAACGTCTTGAATACAAATGCGGAGAAGGGTTCGTTGTCGGCAATCTTCCTCTCGGCATCTTTGCCATGACCATCCTTCCCTGCAACAGGACTGCGTGACACGGCATCCGGCAGATAGCTGACGATGGAATTCAATAGCTGTGCGATTCCGATGTTTGCGGTCGCTGCCGTGAAGAGCACAGGACAGAGCTTTCCCTCTCCCACCTGTTTCCGAAGGCCCGAAATCAGGTCTTCGTCGGTAAGCGTTCCGCTGTCGAAGAACTTCTCCATCAGCTTCTCATCGCTTTCGGCGACGGCTTCGATCAGCTTTTCGCGATATTCCTGCGCGGTAATGGCGATGTCGTCCGGAATTCCAGACTCCATAAATTTTCCGGATCCGTCGGCAGCAAACGAGAACGCCTTCATCTGAACAAGGTCCACGACACCCTTGAACTTCTTTTCCGCACCCATTGGAATCTGAATGGGCACACAGATTCTGCCCAGCCGCTGCTGAATGGATTCCATGGTGCGGTCAAAGCTTGCCGTATCGCGGTCCATCCGGTTCACGACGATCATTCGCGCCAGCGCGAATTCGTCGGCGTAGGCCCACACTTTTTCCGTTTGGACCATGACACCAGAAACGGCGTCGATGACGACGACCGCAGCATCGGCGACCCGCAATGCACCGCGGGCCTCCTGAATAAAGTTGCCGAAGCCCGGCGTATCCAGCATGTTGATCTTGGTTTTGTTCCACTCGCAGAACGCGAGCTTGGCGGCGATAGTAATCCTTCGTTCGATTTCGTCTTCATCGAAATCCGTGGGCGCATTTCCGTCGTCCACCCGGCCGAGCCGGTTGACAGCGCCCGTATCAAAGAGGATTGCGGAAATTAAAGAGGTCTTTCCGCTTCCACCGTGTCCAACAATGCCAACATTGCGGATGTTCTTCCCTTCGTAAAGGTTCACGGGATTACTCCTGGATTTGTGTTGTAAAGGCCCAGAGACTAGCACATTCATTCTTGATAACACTACCCCCAGTCCGATAGGCTCAGCTCGTGTTAGCACGCCTGTGTCTGATCTTGAGCATTCTCCTTCCCAAGGACTCCACGCTCCCGAATGGCATTCGGCTCTATGAGCTCTCCGACAGCAGCTATGCCGCCAATTCCTTCGAACTCATCGCCGGTTATCGCACCAGCGGCCTCCGGGAAATTGACGGCGCCGGTGGCCTGAAGGAAATAGTGGCGGCTTTTTTGAGAACTACCGAATCGGTACGGGCAATTGAGACTGCGGCGTATGGCGCCGGTGGAAGCGTGGAGTTCTTTTCGGATCAGGACCGAACTGGAATTCGATTGAAAATGCCCGGGTGGGCAAGACCCATGGTGGAGAGCTCGATTGCAGAATTGTTTTCCGAAACACCACAAAAGAATCCCGACCTTGTCGATCGAGCCATCGAGGAAGTGCGGTTGCGTTCTTCAGTCCGGAACGATGTTCGCTCCGCAGTCGAGAATCAATTTCGAATCGCCCTGATGGGGCCGGCCGCCGAATCCGATCTGTCCAAAGTCAGCCGGGAAAAGGTCATTGAGTTTTTCGCGAAGTACTACGGAACGAATCGGGCGTTTGTCGTCATGAACGGTACATCACTGCAAACACTTCAATCTGTGACGCGCCGATTATCTGAAGATCCCCTGCCAAAAACTGAAAGATTGTCCGGCGATAAAATACCCGGACAACTGGTTCGCAATCCAACCGATCTGGATGAGGGGGCGGTACTGCTTGGCGTACCGACACCGTCTATCTACTATCGAAGCTGGTATGCACTCCTGATGCTGGACCGCCTGATACGAGATACCGTCTCGTCGAAACCTAAAACGGAGTTGCTGCCGTCACTCGAACCTTATTTCTACAGAATGGAAGTGACCGTGCCCTCCGGGCAGGCTTCCGAAACCGTTGAAGCGACACTGCGAGCAGACTTGAATCCGATGCAGTACGTTCGGGCAACCAATGAAAAACTGGATGCTGCACGCAGGAGTGCTATTCAGTATCTGGAAAGTGAACAAGTCCAAAGGTGGTTTGTCACTCTGGGAGTGTCAGAACGCCGATTGGAAGGCCTCGAATGGGTTCGCTCGTTTTCGGCCGATGACATGCGGGCGGCTGCCCGCGACCTCGTGGATTCCGACTCGGTTGTTGCGAGTTGGTCGCCAAGGGTGCGTGTCCTGAAGCTGGAAACGGAATTCCTGAGTGACATTGCTGCACGTCAGGAGAAGTCCACACCAGAGGCCGGACCGAAGCTGGCTCCCTTGAGTTCGGTGAAGCGGACTCCATTCCCACCCCATAACGACGCAGCATTTAGCGATAAGGGACCGGTCCGGCTGGAATCCGGTGTCAGCATTGTGGCCAGCACGTCTTATGCGGTCTTCGTCGCGCCGAATTCACCGAATTCGCTGACGATATTTGATCGGGAACCGAGTTCTGCTTTGCTTCAGACTTCCTTTGGCACATATCGTTCGAGCCGAATTCTGGTGATGGCCCCGCCGGACGCGTTCGACCGACTCCGCCAGCAGTGGTCTCGCTTCAAGGGCAACCCGAACGACGAGACCGTCATGACGGTGAATGGGAAAATTCCAGGTCCGTATCTGCCTTCGCTGCTCGTGTTGAAAATGTTGCTGGATCGACGTCTGATCGAAGCTGGAATGTGGAGTGACGTCCAACTTGAAATCCTGGCGTCGGATGGTTCGAGTCTTGCGATACGTGGCAGTGAACCCGATCGCCGCCGTGTTCTGGACTGGATCGAAGAGCTCGCATCGCGCCCAGTTCCCGAAGAAGATGTGGAGTGGGCGCGGGAAGCAGCCATTCATCACTTTGCCGATTTCCTTCCGGAACTTCAAAGTCAGATTTGGGAATGGACTCCCGACGGCATCATTTTTGACTTCCACTTCATTCCCACGGCGTTGATCCAGGACGTCGCCAGAATGTACCTCCAGTAGTCATGCAGAAAATTCGAATCGGAGTCGACACCGGCGGAACATTTACCGATTTCATCGTGATTCGTGGTGGCATTATCGAGATATTCAAGGAATTCTCCACACCCGCGCGGCCTGAAGACGCGATCCTTCGAGGAATGGCAAGGATTGGCGGAACTGCCGAACTGGAAGTGATTCACGGTTCAACCGTCGCGACCAACGCGTTACTGGAACGCAAAGGAGCACGAACGGGCTTGCTAACCACTGCCGGTTTCGAAGACGTTCTCGTCATCGGCAGGCAGACGCGCCGCGAACTCTACAATATTTCGGTGACGCGCCCGTTACCGCTGGTATCTGAGGAATTGCGGCTTGGCGTCCAGGAACGAGTCCTCTACGACGGCACAATTGAAAAGTCGATCGACATGGCCCAGGTGAAAGGACTAGTCGAACGGTTGCGGCGCGCGCAGGTGGAATCCGTTGCCGTGTGCCTGTTATTTTCATTCGCGAACCCATCCCATGAGGAAGCGATTGCGCAAGCGCTTCGTCGACTCGGAGTTCCCGTCTCTCTGTCTTCGAGGATAATGCCCGAATACCGGGAGTACGAACGAACCTCGACGACAGTGATCAATGCGTACCTCGCTCCGAAAATGAGTGAGTACCTGAATCGGTTGAGCGACCGGATCCAAAGCAAGTCTCTTCGTGTCATGCAATCCAATGGAGGGGCCGTGGCTGCGCGCACCGCATCCGAGTTTCCGGTGCGAACCATTGTCTCGGGTCCGGCTGGTGGAGTTGTGGGCGCGTTTCATGTCGCTTCGAATGGCGGATATCCGAACATCATCACATTCGACATGGGAGGCACATCGACGGATGTCGCCCTGTGTAAAGGCGGGGTTCAGGTCACCCATGAAGGCGAGATCGATGGGCTGCCTGTCGGGATTCCGATGATCGATATTCATACCGTCGGAGCCGGAGGCGGATCGATTGCCGAACTCGACATGGGCGGTGCGCTTCGCGTCGGCCCGGAGAGTGCGGGGGCGGATCCCGGACCGATATGTTATGGGCGAGGTCATCGGCTCACCGTGACGGATGCCAACGTCATCCTTGGTCGATTGCCGGCACGATTTTTTCTCGGTGGGACAGTTCCGCTTGCCGTCGATCGAATTCAGCCCGCAGTAAAAGCCATGACGTGGGCTCGCGGATGGAAGTCGATTCAGGCGCTGGCCCAGGGCGTTATCGACGTGGTGAATAACAATATGGAACAGGCGGTGCGTCTGATTTCCGTGGAGCGCGGACATGATCCGGCAGACTTTGCGTTGTTTTGCTTCGGTGGCGCCGGAGGGCTGCATGCCGCGGATCTGACTCGCGCATTGGGCATACCTCAAGTGGTTGTGCCGCGATTTCCGGGAGCGCTGTCGGCGCTTGGACTGCTGCTGGCGGACGCGAGAAAAGATTATTCGCGTTCCTTGCTGATGCCGGTGGATGCTTCAATGCATCGAATCCGTAAGATTCTCGATGAACTTCATCGAGTCGGCGAAAGCGAAATGAAAGCTGAAGGTTTTGCGCCGAAGGCAATCCGCCACCTGGATGCTCTGGATATGCGATACCGGGGCCAATCGTATGAGCTCTCTGTTCCGATGACCCGCGGATTTGTAAGCGCTTTCCACAAGGCCCATGAACTCCGGTATGGATATTCAACACCCGACAAACCCGTGGAGATCGTCAATGTAAGAACATCATTCATCGGGTGCACCGCAAAGCCGCAATTCCGTTCCGCCCGGAAAGAACGAGGGACGGCAAAACCTGTCGAAGTTTCCATGGTTTGGATGAATGGCCGTCGCATGAAGACACCCGTCTACGACCGCGACACTTTGAGGCACGGACATGTCATCCGCGGTCCTGCCATCATTGGTGAATACAGTTCGACAACGCTCGTGCCGCCCGATTTCTCCTGTAAGGTGGACGCATTTCTAAACCTCGTGATGGAATGCCGTTCCTGAATAGAGAAGGTGGCCCGAAAACCCGACCACAGGTTAAAGTGATAACTCCATGCTGATTGTTCAAAAATACGGTGGGACATCGGTCGGTTCAATCGAGCGGATCAAAGGCGTTGCTCAGCGCGTTGCGGCCACGCACGATGCCGGGCATCAGGTTGCTGTTGTGGTGTCGGCCATGAGCGGGGAAACCAACCGATTGCTTGGCCTGGCCAAACAGATTTCATCAAGTCCGGATGAACGCGAATGCGACGTGCTGGTCTCCACGGGTGAGCAGGTCACGGTTGCGCTGCTGGCGATGGTGCTGAAGGATATGGGGTACCCTGCCTTCTCGCTGCTCGGACATCAGGTGCAGATCTCGACGGACAGCGCATTCGGCCGTGCGCGTATCAAACACATCAGCGCCGAACGCCTTCTGACAGGACTGAATGACGGGAACATCGCGGTTGTCGCCGGTTTTCAGGGCGTTGACGAAGACGACAATATCACCACGCTGGGCCGTGGCGGTTCCGACACCACAGCCGTCGCCATCGCTGCCGCAACCCAGGCAGATGCCTGCGAAATTTATACGGATGTCGATGGCGTTTATAGTGCCGATCCGCGCATCTGTCCGAATGCCCACAAGCTGAACCGCATTTCGTACGACGAGATGCTGGAACTGGCAAGTCTTGGCGCCAAGGTGCTTCAGATTCGTTCGGTGGAATTTGCCAAACGCTATCAGGTGCCCGTGCATGTGCGCTCAAGTTTCTCCATGGATGAAGGTACCTGGCTGGTACAAGAGGATGCTGGAATGGAAGAAGTAACGGTAGCTGGAGTGACCTCCGATCTGGACCAAACCAAGATCACGATACTGCATGTGCCGGATCGTCCCGGCCTTGCGGCCAAAGTGTTTGGCCCCATAGCTGAAAGTAATATCGTGGTCGATATGATCATTCAGAACACCGGCGCGGAGGGATTCACCGATTTAACATTCACGGTTCCCCGCGGAGATGCCGCGAAGGCACTGGCTCTCGTCAATGCTACGGTCGGCAACGTTGGCGCGGGCGGCGTCAGCTCCGATGCCAACGTCGCCAAGGTTTCGGTCGTCGGACTCGGCATGCGCAGTCATGCCGGCGTTGCGTCGCGCATGTTTCAGATATTGGCTCGCGAAGGAATCAACGTTCAGATGATCTCCACTTCGGAAATCAAGATCTCCATTGTTGTCGACGCCAAATATGCCGAGCCCGCCGTTCGTGCGTTGCACGACGCCTTTTTCCCGACAAACACACCCGTGAAATAGCCATGATCGACCCGGTCCAGCTTGAAATCCTGAAGAGCCTCTTTCATTCCATTGCCGAAGAAATGGGGGCGACGCTGAAGCGAACGGCGTTTTCACCCAATATCAAGGAACGGCGGGACTATTCGTGCGCTGTCTTCGATCGCGAAGGAAATATGGTTTCGCAGGGCGATCACATGCCGGTGCATCTGGGCTCCATGCCGCTGTCGGTGAAAGCGGCAATCGAAAGTCGAACGATAAAACCCGGCGATATGGTGATTCTCAACGATCCGTATGCCGGCGGAACGCACCTGCCGGACATTACGCTCGTTTCCGGCGTCTTTGAGGGGAAAACTCTCCAATTCTATGTTGCCAGCCGCGCGCACCACTCCGATGTCGGTGGGATGTCGCCGGGTTCCATGCCGGTTGCCGAAGAGATTTATCAGGAAGGGCTCCGAATTCCACCCGTTCATCTGATGTCTTCCGGAAGCATCAACAGAGACGTTCTGGATTTGATACTTTTGAATGTCCGCACGCCACAGGAACGCGAAGGGGACCTTGCTGCGATGATTGCGGCCAATCGTACGGGTGAACTGCGGCTCATCGAGACGATTCGGAGATACGGCTGGCCGCAGGTTCAGCGCTATGTTCAGGAAATACTGAATTACAGCGAGCGCATGACGCGGATCGCGATTCGTAAAATCCCCAACGGCACGTACGCCGCCGAAGATTTTTTGGATGACGACGGCGTTGGCCGCACGCCGGTGCGGATTGCGGTGAAAATTCGCATTCGAGGCGACAGTGCCACAGTCGATTTTTCCGGGTCGGATCCTCAGGCCGCCGGCAGCATCAACGCCGTATATGCCATCACCGCTTCGGCAGTGTTTTACGTTTTTCGCACGCTGGTGGATGTGCCCATTCCCTCCAATGCAGGAGGCATGCGTCCGCTGGAGATCATTGCGCCACCCGGCTCAATCGTGAACGCGCGTCCACCTGCAGCCGTGTGCGGAGGAAACGTGGAAACATCCCAGAGAATCGTGGATGTTCTTTACAAGTGTCTTGCCCAGGCATTGCCGGACCAGATTCCAGCGGCCAGCCAGGGAACGATGAACAACTTAACTTTTGGGGGAATCGATCCGCGCACGGGCGAACCGTTTGCTTACTATGAGACGGTATGTGGCGGCATGGGCGCTCGACCGGGCATGAATGGTATTTCCGGTGTTCATACCCACATGACCAACTCCATGAACACGCCTGTTGAAGCGTTTGAGCATGACTATCCGGTCCGTGTGATTCGCTACGGTTTGAGAAAAGGATCCGGTGGGGCGGGCAAACACTCCGGTGGGGATGGAGTCGTGCGCGAGATTCAGTTCCAGTCGCGAGCTCAGGTTACGGTGTTGTCCGACCGGCGAAAGATTCCTCCATACGGACTTCATGGCGGACTACCGGGAAAAAGCGGCCGCAACCAGATTGTTCGCCGAGCGGGAAGCGTCGAAGAAATTTCGTCCAAATGCTCTATCTGGGTCGAACCCGGCGACTCCCTCTCGGTCGAAACTCCCGGTGGCGGCGGCTGGGGAAAAGGGATCTGACGGGTCTGACCCCTTTTTCTCGCGTGTTAGAATGCGCGGCTTATGATTACAACCGATCTTTATCGACAGGTAATGGGAAACTGGGGAACCGGGGTGACTGTCGTCACGACAAAAGACGGCAACGGGAAACCATACGGGCTCACGGTCAGTTCGTTCACGTCGGTATCCATGGATCCGATTCTGGTGCTTGTCTGTCTCGATGATCGTTTGAGCGGACTCCAGTTTTTCAAAAACTCCATGAATTTTGGCGTCAGCATACTTTCCGAGGCCCAGCAGGAAGCTTCACGACTATTCGCGAAGAAGGACACAGTCCGTCCTCCAGAGCTCTATTTCAATGGCGAGACGGGGATTCCGCTGATTCGCGACTCCCTGGTGACGCTGGAATGCGAAACGGTCGACATCTACCCGGGCGGTGATCACTCGATATTTCTCGGTAAGGTGCTGGCTGCGGAGCTGCACGGAGCCATGCAAGGCTCGAAACCTCTCCTTTACTTCCGAGGCAAGTACGAGCGCCTACCCTGATGCGATTCGGCGAATGCGCGGGTTGATTCGAGTCACAACTTCGTAGGCGATTGTTCCAATTTTTTCGGCAAGTTCTTCGGCGCGGATTTCCGCGCTTCCCTGACGCCCGATCAGCACGACTTCGTCGTCAGGCTGGGCAGAGACGTCGGTGACATCCACCATGGTCATGTTCATCGCGACGCGTCCAATGACCGGAACGGCCCTGCCGCGAATCAGGACGCGGCCGCAGTTGGAGAGTTTACGGTCATACCCGTCGTAGTATCCGATGGGCAGGACTGCCACCTGCATCCGATGACTGGCCTGATACGTCAGGCCGTAGCTGACATGTTCCCCCGCTTCGACTGTTTTGATCTGTGCGACGCGAGTCTTCCAGGTCATTGCCGGTATGAGCGTGATCCGGCGTCCGCGTTCACGCGCGGCAAGCTGTGTTTCACGCGACGGCCAGATGCCATAGGCACCGATACCAAGCCGTATCATCGAGAAACCCGTTTCCGGATAAAGCAACGTCCCCGCAGTTGCGGCGGCGTGAATCTGCGTCAGGCGTACGCCCGCCTGTTGCAGAGTTGCCAATGCTTCGCGAAAGTTTGCCAGCTGGCGTTCGGCAAACGAAGGGTCCAGTGTGTCTTCGATATTGGCAAAGTGAGTATAGGCGCCTTCGATCTCGACACCTGGCATGGCGCGAATCTGATGTACCAGGCCCGGTAGTTCGGTGAGCGGAATACCCTGCCGGTTCGTTCCGGTTTCCAGTTTTAGATGGATATGAGCGGTTTTGTTCTGACGTTGTGCGGCTTTCGAGAGTCCCGCGGCAATGTCCGTGCGGTAAACGACCTGTCGAAAATCATTCGCAACAACGGTATCCAGCTGATCCGGTTCCGTATGACCCAGAATGGCCACGGGTTTAGCAATGCCCAGGGCGCGCAGTTCCAGTGCCTCATCCAGAGCATTGACACCAAGCCAGTCTGCGTGAGCGGCGGCAATTGGACCGTAGATCCCTAGGCCGTGTCCGTACGCGTTGGCTTTGACGACCACCATCAACGAAGTTCCAGTGGGTAATATTCCTCGGAACGCCTCGATGTTGTGGCGGGCGGCGCTGGTATCGATTTCAATCCAGGTCAGCATCCGATTATTTCTTGAACATGAAGAACACTGCTCCCACCATCAACCCAAATGCGACCAGATAGTTCCATTTGAAGTCTTCTTTCAGATAGAAGAGAGAAAAACCGGCGAATACCACCAGAGTGATGACTTCCTGGATGGTTTTCAGCTGTGCCGTGCTGAATTGATACGATCCAATGCGGTTTGCAGGCACCATGAAGCAATACTCCAGCAGGGCGATGGACCAACTTGCCAGGATGGCGATCCACAGCGGCGAGCTTCTGTACTTCAAGTGGCCATACCACGCGAAAGTCATGAAAACGTTCGAAATAGTCAGGAGTGCAATAGTTCTCATCGTCGAATTCACCCGATTGTAACCTCAGGTCGGTTGCCAGCGTATAGAGGTTCGGACATCAATATAAATGTCGGAACGAAAATACCGGCAGGGCGGCTATCAGGACAGCAGCGGCTCTGACCGTGAACGCACACAAAAAACTAAGCCGGCGCCACAGGAGCGCGGGCCGAGGGGGTCATCTCGCGATGTTCCGCGGCGAATGCAGATGCCTGGCTTCCAGGAATTGCTGCGCTGTGCCATGTGCGGAGCTGTGGTTCCGAATTCTGTGGAAATTACAGAAGGCAGCCAGTGTCCCAAATGCAAGGCGGACCTTCGCTCCTGCAAAAACTGCCGGCACTTTGATACCGGCGCCCAATTCCAGTGCACCGAGCCTGTTCCGGAGCGAATTTCCAGGAAGGATATTCGCAATGAATGCACGTATTTCGTGGCCCGAACCTCCATTGAGCGGGAAACTCACGATTCCGGGGGCCCTGCCGTCCGACCCTCCAGCGCACGTAGCGCATTTGACAATCTTTTCAAGAAATAGCCCTTCTCGTCGAATTCAGCTTCGAATTCAGCGCCATTAACGAGTAAGCTGGTTGCCGCATGGAGGTTTACTTTATTTGAACGGAGATCGTCTCAAGATCGCAGTATTCATCGATTTCGATAATATCGAGATCGGAGTCAAAAGCACCCTCAACCGGCATTTCGACGTTGGAACAGTACTGGAAGCCATCAAGGAACGCGGCGAAGTCGTCACGAAAATTGCCTACGGTGACTGGAAGCGCGCGGGCGAGCACAGTCGAAGCATGGCGCAGCACGCCATCCAGATGGTTCAGCGCAATCTCACCCCTGGTGGAGACAAGAACGGAGCCGACATCAATCTGGCGCTCGATGCGCTGGAAATGGCGTTTACGCGGAATCACATCAACGCATTTGTGATTGTGGGCGGCGACAGCGACTTTCTGGCTCTGGTTGAAAAACTCAAGCAATACGACAAAAAGGTCATGGTGGTCGGGGGAAGATCCTTCACCAGCATCATCCTGCAGAAGAACTGCCACGAGTTTATCGCATACGAAAATCTGATCACTCCCCAGACACACACACGGCGTCCGGCGACCGAGCGTTCGCGAGTGGCTGCAGCGGCGGGTGACGCAAGTCTTGCCAAGGCATTGCCTCTGGTGCGCCGTGCTTTGAAGGTGCTTACCGACAGGGAAGTATCTCCGCAGCTGGGTCTGCTCAAGAGCACATTGCTCCAGCTCGATTCCACGTTTACCGAACGCGACTATGGTGCAGGCACCTTCAGGGACTTCATCGAGAAGATGGCATCTGCGGGTTACGTGACCCTGAAGCAGGTGGATCGCAGTTTGCTCGTGGAATCCACGGACGTGGAGACTCCTGCAGTTCCGGTGGCTGCGGAAACGCATTCCGAAATCGAAGGCGCACCAAGAGAGCCAGTGCATCACGAAAGCATGCCTCGCGAAAGTGCTGCACCGGCTTCCCCAGAAGTCGCTTCGGTGGTCCCAGGTGCTCAACAGGGCGGCCCTTCTCCCGAGCAGGTGGACGACGCCATTCGAAACCTTACCGATGTTTTCAAGCAAGCCACGGTTGTGCCGCATTGGCCCATGTATCTGCGCAATGTAAAGCAGTACATCAAGAATGCTGCGCCGACGTTTGATGAACGCAAATTCGGGTTTACGAATTTCCTGGAAACGATTCGGGCATGTCAGCGATCAGGGCTCTTCAGACTGGAGCGCAACCGCCAGGGAATCCTTCGGGTGTTCCCCGGGCCACAGTTCCCGCATCAGGCATCATCTGCCCCAATGAGCGCCGCCGAGCAGGAGAGAGCAACCGAAGCGGCTTTCATCGCGGCAGCCGAAGCGGCCATTCTTGCCGCAGAGCCAATGCTTCAATCAAGTGCGCCGAAGGAGATGGCGGGCGAAGTTTCAGAAGAAGCGTCTGAGGCTTCGGAAGCAGAACCGAAACAACCTCGTAGGCGAACTGTTCGTGCTCCCGGCGAAGCGCCAAAAAGAAAGCCGGCTCCCCGGTCCAGCGCGGCAGCTCCACGGCGAACCGTTCGGAAAAAACCCGCCGACGTCGAAGGCAACGAATAAATAAAAAGGGGGCAGACTCGTCAGGCCCCTTTTTTATTCCACGCCGGCGACAAAGCGGTAACCGACGCCGTGGACAGTCTGCAGATAAGCTGGTTGCTGAGGCTCGGATTCGATCTTCTCTCTTACTCGGCGAATGTACACATCCACGCTTCGAGGCGTTACCGATCGATCGTTTCCCCAAACCCGGTCCAGAAGCTGATCCCTCGAAAACACCAGGCCCGGATGCGATGCCAGATGGTGCAGCAGCCTGAACTCCAACGCGCTCAATTCGACCTGTTTTCCTGCAATACTGACGGCGTGTGCCGAAGGATCGATTAACAGGTCGCCGCGTTGGACGGAATTTCGTTGAGGCGCGGCGTCATGTCGCCGGAGCAGAGCGCGGATGCGGGCCACCAGCTCTCTCATGCTGAATGGCTTTGTGACGTAGTCGTCGGCGCCAAGTTCCAGGCCCACGACGCGGTCGGCTTCTCCACTTCTGGCCGTCAGCATCAATATGGGAATTCCGGAATATCGGTCGTGTCTCCTTACCTGCCGGCAGATTTCCAGTCCATCCATGCCGGGAAGCATGAGATCGAGCACCAGCAGATCCGGTTCTTCCCGTCGAAGTTCCGCCAGAACAAGGCTGCCGTCTGATACCGAACTCACACGGAAGCCTTCCTTTTCGAGGTTATATTTGATGAGCCGGATCAGATCGTGTTCGTCTTCAACAATAAGAATTTTCTTAGACATGTCGGTAGTAGAAGACCACAGACGGGCAAGACAAAACCGTGAAAATTGCGTTACAACTTTGCGCTGTAATATGTTGCCAATAGTTCACGAGCAGTTCACGAAGCCGTCACTCTCATCCGATATTCTGAACGCCTGATGACCAAATGAACGAAGCGGCAAAAATAACAGTAAGCCGGATGAGCTTCTTCTATGGCATTCAGCAAGCCCTGTTTGAAATTGATCTGCAAATCCGCAAACATTTCATTACTGCGCTCATTGGACCCTCCGGATGCGGCAAGTCGACCTTCCTGCGTTCCCTGAATCGAATGAACGATTTGATTCCCGGGACCCGTGTCGAAGGCAGTGTCGAACTGGATGGTGAGAATGTTTACTCCGACAACATGGATGTCATCCGCTTGCGCCGCCGTGTAGGCATGATTTTTCAGCGGTCGAATCCATTTCCCATGTCGATATATGACAATGTGGCTTACGGTTTGCGCGTAAACCGAATCACGAAAAATCGATTCAAGACCGACGAGATCGTCGAAAAAACACTGCGGGGAGCGGCGCTCTGGGAAGAGGTCAAGGACCGGCTTTCGAAATCCGCCCTGGGACTCTCCGGCGGACAACAGCAACGCCTTTGTATCGCCAGAGCTTTGGCGGTTGCACCGGAAGTGTTGCTAATGGATGAGCCGGCTTCTGCGCTGGATCCCATATCCACGGCAAAGATCGAGGAGCTGATTTACGAGCTCAAACGGGACTATACGATCGTCATCGTGACCCACAATATGCAGCAGGCTGCACGGGTATCCGACGAGACGGGTTTTTTTTTGAACGGCCACCTTGTTGAATTCAGCGAGACCAAAAGATTGTTTACCGCGCCTCGCCACAGGGAAACGGAAGATTACATTACGGGAAGATTCGGTTAAATTAAGCCAATGCCAGAACGAGAACACACGAGTAAAAGCTTTGAGCAGCAGCTGCGCACGCTGAAAGACAGATTGCTGCTGATGGGTCACCATGCGGAAAAAATGATTGCCGATGCCATGCTCGCGCTGGTGGAGCGGAGACCGTCGCTCGCAGAGGAGGTCATCAAGAGCGACGACACCCTCGACCAGCTTGAACTGGAGATCGACAACCTCTGCTATGAGATTCTTGCGCTCGAGCATCCCGTGGCACGCGACCTGCGTTTCGTTGCAACGGCCCTCAAGATCGTGAGGGACATCGAACGGATCGGCGATATCGCGGTCAACATCGCTGAACGCTCAAGGGAACTGATCCAGGAACCCGTTCTCAAGAGGCTCATAGATTTTCCAATCATGGCTCAGGCGGCGCAGAGGATTCTTAAGGACAGTCTCGACGCATTTGTGAACTCCGACGCAGAACTTGCCGAAAAGGTCATTCGCGACGACAGGCTGATTGACGATCTGAACGAACGCATGTTCCGCGAATTACTGACATACATGATGGAAGATACCCGCTATATTTCGCGGGCCATGAAGCTCATTTTTATTGCCAAACATCTGGAGCGCGTTGGAGACCACTCGTCGAATATCGCCGAGATGGTGATTTTCCTGGTCAGGGGGCAGGATATCCGTCATGGAGCGCGTGTTGATCGTGGATGACGATCCCGATATCCTTCGTCTCGTCAGCTACAACGTCGGACAGGCCGGGTTCGAGGTCATTACGGCTTCCACGGGACGGAAGGCAATCGAGATTGCGCAGAAACAGCATCCGGATCTGATCATTCTCGACGTGATGCTTCCGGACGTGGACGGGATGGAAGTCTGTCGGACTCTTCGCCAGCAACACCCTTCGCGCAGAATACCCATTATCATGCTCACCGCTCGCGGGGATGAAATCGACCGGGTCGTCGGTTTTGAGCTTGGTGCGGATGACTACGTTGCGAAGCCCTTCAGTCCTCGTGAACTTGTTTTGCGTGTGAAGTCCATTCTTCGACGTTCCGGTGTGGAACGCGCCGACGTCCTGCACGCGGCAAACGTGAATATTTATCCGGAGCGCCGGCAATGCATCGTGGCAGGAGCTGCGGTAGCGCTGACTGTGAAGGAGTTCGATCTGCTCTACGAATTAATGAAGGCGAGAGGAAATGTTCTCACCCGCGATATGCTGATGGACCGCGTCTGGGGGTATCACGGCGATGCCACGTCGCGAACTCTGGATACCCACGTTCGAAGATTGCGCGACAAGCTGGGCGAGTCGGGCAGCTGCGTCGAAACGGTTCGTGGCGTCGGATATCGAATTTCAGATCCCCCGGATTCCGCGAACTGAAAGTATTCTGATTCGAAGATGCCAAACACTTTTGCAGTCATTGACGCAGGCAGTAACGCAATTCGGCTTCAGATAGCGTCCGTCGATCAACCGGGCACCTATCGGATTATCGAGCAGGATCGCCGTCCCGTCCGCCTCGGGCACAAGGTGTTTGAGACCGGTGCACTGGATCCACACAGCCGCAGCAGCGCCCTTGACGCACTGAAGCGATTCAAGATCGTTGCGGACCGCCATGGAGTCACCTCGATTCGTGCCATCGCAACCAGCGCCATGCGAGAAGCACGCGACGGCGCTTCATTCATCGAAGACGTTGCGCAATTGGGGATCACGCTTGAAGTCCTGTCGGAAGAAGACGAAGCAAGCCTCATCAGTCTCGGAATACTCAGCGGACTAAAGTTCGATCCGCCGCTGGGCCTGTTCATGGATATCGGCGGCGGCAGCGTGGAACTGGCTGTAGGCAACCATGCGAAAACGTTTGCCCTGTTCAGCGTGCCTTTGGGTGCGGTCCGGCTGACCGAGCGATTCCTGAAACACGACCCTCCGACCGAAAAGGAACTCGAAAGCCTCGAACAGTTTGTGAAGCAGAAGCTGGGTCCGGTATCCCGCCGGCTGGTTCGGGAAAAATACACGATGGTTTTTGGAAGCGGCGGCACAATGACCTCGCTGGCAGAAATGGATGCGCGAATCACCGGAGACACGCATCATGAATCCCTGTATGTGTTGAGGCGCGCCAGGTTGAAAAGCCTCTTTGAACTTCTCAGAAGCCAGCCATTGCATGAGCGCGTTGCATCCATTGCCGGTGACCCGAAGCGTGCCGATATTCTGGTGGCGGGTGCCGGCGTTCTGCTGGCGATGATGGCGCAACTCGAACTCGACTACGTGTTTGTTTCCGGCCGTGGGCTGCGAGATGGCCTGATGGTGGATCTTCTCCGAAAGAATCATCCGGCATTCGTTGGTACCTGGACTGAAGAAGCGAACCGCTCAGAGTCTGTCGAGGAAGTCGGCGAGAAATACAACTACGACAAGGTACACAGCCAGCAGGTGGCGCGTCTTGCCTTGAACCTTTTCGAGCAGATGAGGGAGCTGCACGGCCTGCCCGACAGGTATTCGAGTCTGTTACACGCCGCTGCGATGCTTCATGATATCGGTTTGTTTATCGCGTATTCGAAGCATCACAAGCATACCTACTATCTGATCAAGAGCTCGGGCCCCAGTTCATTCGATGCGATTGAACTCGATATCATTGCCAACATTGCACGGTATCATCGCAAGTCGCATCCGAGCCCGAAGCATCTGCCGTTTGTCCAGCTGTCCACTGCACAGCAGGATGTTGTCCGGAAGCTGAGTGCGATTCTTCGCGTGGCCGATGGGCTCGATTTCGGCCGCCAGTCGAAGGTGCGTGAAATTGAAGTAAAGTCGAAACCCGAAAAAGTTCTGGAGATCAAGCTCAGCGGAGCCGACGATTTGACCGACGAAATTCATAACGCCATGGACAAGGCCGGGCTCATGAGCGAGGTATATGGGATGGAGGTCGTGTTCGCATGAAAGGTATCGAACTGGTCTTTTTTCGCCATGGCATCGCCGCAGATACTTTGCCGGATCACAGCCGGCCCTTGACCGAGGATGGCATTCGCAAGACTCGGTCATCCGCGGAGGGTCTGAAGAAAATGGAAATCCCGTTTGACCGGATCTTCTCGAGCCCATGGCTCCGCGCATCCCAGACGGCGGCGATTCTTTCCGAAGTGCTTGCGACACCGGCCCCGGAAGAGATGGCGGAACTCGCCGGGGACCATACGGCCACGGAACTTTTCGAGGCACTGGTGAACTGCAAGGGCCACCGTTTCCTGCTGGTGGGCCATCAGCCGCTGCTTGGTCAGGCTGTCGCCACTTTGCTCGGATCTGCAGGTCGATGTGAGATCGATCTCAGAAAAAGCGGAGCCTGCTCCGTCCAGCTGGATGCACTGCCTCCCCGAAAGCCCGTTATCTTGAACTGGCTTCTGACATCGAAGCAGCTTCGCGCCTTCGGCAAATCCTGAAAACTGAATTCACTCCGCTCAGGAACGTGCTCGCGCTGGAGTTCTGGTGTATACGATGGGCTGCGGAGCCTGCAGGAGCCGGACCGGAGTTTTCGTGCCGCAACAGATAACCTCAAGCCGCTCGCGTTCACGCGCCATTACGGCGTCGGTCTGCAGCCAGCTGCGGACGTCGTCAAGCACCCGCTTTGCAGTTACGTCCCCGGGTTCCGTGATCCTGTAATGCATCCATTTGCCATCGCGCCGTGAGGAAACAATCCCTGCGCGGCGAAGGTAGGCCAGATGACGGGAAATCTTCGGCTGGCTGGTCTTCAGGATTTCCACGAAGAAACACACGCACACTTCCCTGTCGCCCATGAGGTTCAAAAGCCGCAATCGAGTGCGGTCGGCAAGTGCACGAAGCAGAATCTCAATATCGAATGGCGAGGGAGATTTCACAAACCAACTTTAGCACACGAGGCATCCAACAAATATGCGTTGACGTATGTGTTCCCATGGCTGTAGTCTTTACACATGCGTTCACACGAATATGTTAATCCGTCCATATTGAAAGCTCACGTCTCCCTCAACGTTACATCCGTGGAGGCCAGCGTACGGTTCTACAGGCAGCTGTTTGGGATCGAACCTCTCAAGGTCCGTCCAGGTTACGCCAAATTCGATGTCCAGAATCCACCTCTCAATCTCGCGCTCAACGAAGGCGCCCAATCCGGGCGAGGGCCGTTGTCGCATCTTGGACTTCAAGTGGCGACAACAGAAGACGTAGAGGCGATTCGGAATCGCTGGAAGAACGCGGGCCTCAGCCCACGCGATGAAATGCAGACAAGCTGCTGCTACGCGCTGCAGGATAAGGCGTGGGTTCAGGATCCGGATGGCAACGAATGGGAAGTATTCACAGTTCTGGCGGATGTCGAGCAAAACGGCAATTCCTGCTGCCAGGGACAACAAAGTAATTCTCCAGACCTGATCCAAATTGGGACTGAAACAAATTCCAGATAACCCACGGCCTGATTCCGGCCAGCCGGCTGCCAATCCGCCTGGACTGGCAAAACGAGCCGCGGTGGAGTTTGCCGGCAGCGCACTGCTGCTGGCCGCAATCGCCGGATCGGGAATCATGGGCGAACGCCTTTCAGAGGGGAACGTTGCGATTGCGCTTCTGGCGAACTCTGTTGCGACCGGCGCTGTCCTGGTAGCGCTCCTTCTCGCATTTGGCGAACTTTCGGGAGCGCACTTCAATCCCGTCGTGACCTTGTCTGGCGCCGTTCGCCGGGCATTTCCCTGGCGAGAAACGCCAGCTTACATTGCCGCTCAGGTTACCGGCGCTTTTTCCGGAGTCGCGCTTGCCAACAGCATGTTTGGTCTCCCGTTGTTCTTCGCTTCGCACCACGCCCGTACAGGGTGGCCCATGTGGATTGCCGAAGTCGTAGCAACCGCCGGACTCCTGACGGTTATTGGATGCTGTGTCCGATGGCGTCGCGCTGCAACCCCGTTTGCAGTTGCCGGGTATGTGACAGCGGCCTACTGGTTCTTTCCGTCGACGTCGCTTGCAAATCCCGCGGTGACACTCGCCCGCTCCATGACGGATACATTTTCCGGCATTCGGCCAGTGGACGTTCCCGCATTCCTTGTTTCCCAATTCGCCGGTGCTGCGGTGGCAACGGTTTTTCTCGGATGGCTTCACCATGAAGACTAAGAAGCGCGTTCTCTTTTTGTGTACCGGAAACTCGGCACGCAGCCAGATGGCTGAAGGAATTCTTCGGCATCTGGCTGGCACGGACTACGACGTTGTCAGCGCGGGGACGAGTCCAAAGGGCGTACACCCCGTTACACTCGAAGTCTTGAAGGAGTCCGGTATCGATGCATCGAGGCAGACATCGAAGGATGTATCGCAGTTTGCAGAGCGGACATTCGATTATGTCATCACCGTATGTGATCGTGCGAAGCAGCAATGTCCAATATTCCCCGGCGCTGCACCGATTCACTGGGGATTTGACGATCCGGCCGAAGCAGACACATCAAGACAACTGGAAACCTTCCGTCGTGTCCGCGACGAAATCCGGCATCGGATACGATTGTTTCTGGCGGCAAACAAGGATTAGCGCGTCATTGGCGGGCGAGTCGTATCGGAAGAGTTCTGCAGCGCCAGCAGTGCTGTACCGCGTCCATCTTCGAATACGAGTGGAAGATGTTAAGTAAACGCCCCTCCCGATCGAGAGGGGCGTTCAAGCTCAGGCCAGCAGGCTCTGTTTGCGACGAGCCATCACGCACAAGAAAACGAGTCCAAAACCCATCAGCACCAGGCTTGAAACTTCGGGAACCTTTCCGATGAACTCCTGAGGCCTGCCGTTCACTGCCGCCCCATTCAGCGTTTGTGTGCCAGCAACGGGAGTATAGAAAACGATGTCACTAAACATGCTGGTGTCCGATTCGCTCGTGTTGTCACGGGCCTCCTCGAACAGTGCGGCAGACGCCCCGTTGTAGGGGGTCGAACTGAATAAAGCCCAGATCGCATGATTAATATTCACAGAACTGGTCGCATCGAGTGTGGTGTACAGCTTGTTATACAGGTAAGCCGCTTCCAGATACGCCTTCAGTTTTGTCTGGCCAAATGCCAGCGATCCGGCAACCGGAATCATCTGGCCATTGGCGACGATGTTGCTGATATTCGATACCGTCGCCGTCCACGTTTCGCCGATATACACCTCGTCGACAAAATCGTCGCACAGTAATGGTGTGAGTACGGCGGAGCCGTTAATAGAAAAGTTGTACGGGTAGGTGTAAAAAGACCCGTCGTTGTAGCCGGGACTGACATTGACCAGTGTCAGGCTTACCGTGTCCGCATGCGAGTACACGGCAGTCCCAAACATGATCACGACCAGCAACAACGCCTGTATCAGGCCGGAACGACACTTCTGAAAAACTGCAGCCTTCCTGGCTTCCATAATGAATTCCTCCGTAGAATTCCACTTCCTTCAAATGTAGCGTTTCCACCGTACCAATCCGATGATCGTATGCAAATGCTTTCGTAGGACTGGTGTGTAGGACGAAGGTGCCGGGTCGAGGTGAATCTGCATCCCGTCCCTGCGAAGGAGCTTCGAAGTTATCGGGGAGTCCGAAGTAATGGGGTGAGCCGGTCTTTGATCTGCTCAAAAACTTCTTCGATGTTTTGAGATGTTTCGATGACCTGGAAATTGTACTGAGCGGCCATGTTTTCAAACTCTCGCAACAGGCGCTTCTGGTATTCGACGAAGCTGTCGTAGAGATCTTCGCCCAGATGCAGGTCCATCCCCGATTCCCAATAGTTGAAACCGTCACCCTGGACGACGCGCGTGATGAGTTCGTCGATATTGACGCGGAGATAGACAACGATATCGGGCTTCAACGCGAAATCGTGTACTTGTCGGACCCATTCGGGATCGGCGCCTCGAACCAGTGCTCGCGCCATCAGGGAATAGATATATCGGTCGGTGAGCACAATGAATCCGGCGCGGAGTGCGGGAATCATTTCATTCTCAAGCCGGTCTGCGAAATCGGTGGCGTAGAACAGAGTCATTGTGACTCCGCCGAGGGTGTGTCCCGCCTTTGCCGCTTTGAGGCCTTCGCCGGCAAGCGCAGATCGAGTCATTCCGGTATCCAGAACGGCGTGGCCGTTGTTTTCCAGCCATTGTTTGAGAAGGCCGGTGTGGGTCGATCGCCCAACGCCGTCGGTTCCTTCAATGACGATCAGTTTGCCTTTCAGCTCGCTGAGGTCTACGCCCGGGAACCCTTTTTCACCATAGTACTCAAATCGACCCATTTACGAATCCTCGTCTTCTTCGTGCCGGCCAGTGCGCCCGCGACGATCTGGCGCATCTGCGCCTGCTGTTCTTCAATGGAAAGGCTGGCATCGATGACAACGAGGCCATATTCGCTGACCATCTTTTCGTATTCTTCAATGATCCGGCCCTGAAAGATTCGAAAACTCTCTTCGATATCGTCGCTGAGCTTCATATCCATGCCGGCTTCATAGAACTTGATGGCGTCCCGCCCGCCCAGAATTCGTTTCATGGCCTCATCCAGCGAGATGCGGAAATAGAATCCGAGTGTTGGTTTTACCGCAAACTGATACAACCCCCGCACCCAGTTGGGATCGACGCCGCGCGCCACGTCACGGGCGAATGCCGTATAGATATAGCGATCGGCCAGGACCAGGGCACCGGATTTAAGCGGAGGAATAATATGGTGTTCGGTTCGGTCGCCGAAGTCCGTGGCATGAATCAGGCTGAACGTCATGGGTGTCAGCATCTGCTTTTTCTTGCCGCGGCGGGTGACTTCACGGACCAGAGGTGAGGAGTTCCACTCACTGAAGAACGTGACGTAGCCTTCGGATTCGAGCCATTTCTGGAGCAGTGCGACTTGCGTGCTCTTCCCGGAGCCATCGATGCCTTCGACGATGAACAGCTTTCCGGGGAAACGGTGCTTCCCGTACATCTTCATCGTCGGCGTCATGTCCTTACTGAATACTCCTTTGGAGCCGGCATTTTACAGGCTTGCACGTTAAGCATACATTACTCGAACTTTAACAAACTGTTACAAGTGAGTCTAAGTCAGGGTGCTATGAGTAATAATGATGAAAATCTGTGTGGTCATGAATCGGTATTCCGCTAAGATCTACTCTATGAAACCCACAAAGTTCTGGAACTTACGGGTACTCCCCTTGTCTGGAGTGATTCTGGCGAGCACGGTTCTCGCTTTTGCCCAGGCGCCACAGCTGCCGCCGCAGGTTCCTTCCGGACCGCCGGCGGGAGCGCCAAGGGGACAGGCGGCGCCCGCTCCGATTACTGGATGTCCTCAGAATCGCTTGACGGTGCTGGAACAACTTCAAAGTGGCTCGACCATATCCGAGGTAATCCAGCAGGAGAACCGCGTCGTTTCCTGCAAGGTCGATCCGGCTGTTGTGGAAGTTAGCGCATCTGGTTTCGGCGCCGTTCCCGGTCAGGAGTACGACACTCCGGCCAGTGCTGCGCCGGGTCCCACAAACGGATCGGGCGTCATTGTTACGGCTGATGGATACATCATTACCAACCGCCATGTCATCCGGAATGCTCCAAAACTTACCGTCGTTCTGCATTCTGCAGGGAAGCAGGATGAACCGGTTCCTGCGACTCTGGTAGGGCAGGATGAGACCACCGATCTCGCCGTCCTCAAAATCGCAAAGACGGATTTACCATTCCTGGAATTCAATTTTTATTCAGTCCGACAGGGAGACACGGTATTTGCGTTTGGCAGTCCTCACGGCTATAGAATTTCAATGACGAAAGGTATTGTGAGCGCGCCAGTTCGCCAGGTGAGAGAAGAAGATGAGATCGACTATATCCAGACGGACGCGCCGATTAATCCCGGAAACAGTGGTGGCGCGCTGGTTGATACCAACGGCAAGCTCGTTGGTATCAATACTTTTATCTTTTCTTCCTCTGGAGGGAACGAAGGAATTAATTTTGCTCTTCCGGCGGGCGTCGTCTGGCAGGTTTATGATCAGATTCGCAAAAACGGCTACGTCGTACGGGGCACCATTGGAATCACCACTCGAAATATCACACCGGACATGATCCGTGCGCTGAAGTTGGACGTCGATGTCGGCGTCTATATTGAGGATGTCGAACCCAAAGGACCGGCCGAGATCGCTGGTATTGAGGTCGGAGACATCGTCGTAGGTTACGACAGCAAGCCTCTACGGATCGATCTGAGGAGCCCGGACCCTGCGCTAGAACTTCGGCGCGCAATTACGACAAAACTCAAGAACGCCAAAATCCAGCTGGATGTCGTGCGCCACGGGGTTCGAAAATCCTTCGATGTGGACGTCAAACAGGCTTCAGGCGAGCGATCCGGAGACCCGCTTCAGCTGTCCAATGACTTCCTGATTGAATCGCTGGGAATCTACGGGCTGAAGATGACCATGAACCTGGCTGCGAGCCGTAACCTGCGCAATCGTCAGGGTGTGATTATCGCCGCCAAGGTCCAGAGCATGCAGTCGGATGCCTGGAATTTGCAGTTTGATGATTTGATCTTCCGGGTGAACGGCGAACCGGTGACCGAACTCGATGACCTGCGGCGGGCGATGGACCAGGCCGATTCCGGATCGACGGTGTTTCTCAATATCGAGCGGAACCGGAAGATTATTCTCGTTCCCATTGAGATCAAATAAACTTTTCCGCCGCCACTAAGTCTAAAAAGGCGCTCGACTTGAGAGGAGACGCCTTATGTCCAGGATTTCAGCTCGGATAGCCGCTGGCACGTTGTTTTGTCTGCCGTTTGTCGCACCGGCTTTCGGGCAGGCGCCCATACCGGTGCCAGTGCCAACCCCCGTACCGGCGTATAGCTCCTATCCGGCTCCAGTTCCAGTCGCGGTTCAGGCAGTCCAGCAGGTTCCTCCAACCCTGACAATTCCCTTCGGTACCTACATTACCGTCGAGCTTGCCGATCGGGTGAGTTCCGACCGGTCCAATCCCGACGACGCGTTTACCGCAATACTTCATCAGCCCATAGTCGTTGATGGCTGGGTTGTGGCCCGTGCCGGCCAACCCGTGATGGGTCGTGTCGTGGCTGTACAGAAGTCCGGGCAGGTGAAAGGCAAATCCAATATCGGAATCGAGCTCGGCGAACTCATTCTTGTCGACGGACAGCAGGTCCCCATACTGACGCAAACCATCAAGAACCAGGCAAACTCATCGACGGGACGCGACTTTGCCGCGATCGTGGCAACAACCGGAATTGGCGCGCTCATCGGCGCTGGTGTTAGCGGCGGGTCCGGCGCTGCAATAGGGGCTGGCATTGGAGCCGGTGCTGGAGCTGCCGGAGTTCTCGCAACACCCGGGGATTCGGCAAAAATCCATCCCGAACGTGTGCTGGCATTTCGACTCGACGATCCCGTGACCATTACAACAGTGCGCAGCCAGCATGCATTTCTTCCTGCAACTCCCGCGGACTACGGCGTAGCGCCGGCTCCCGGACCTCCGGTAATGCAACAGCCGGTCTACTACGCAATTCCAAACCCTCCAGTAGTTGTGGCTCCATACGGATATCCTCGATACTACCGGCGATACTGAACTAATCCCTCTCCCGAAGGGAGAGGGTGGTGCGTAGCACCGGGTGAGGGGTACGATATTATTCTTCTATGGCCACACCCCAACGCAGTTACCGATCCAATGTTCCAGGAACGTTCTTCGTCGATGACACGTGCATTGATTGCGACCTCTGCCGACAAATCGCACCAAGCGTCTACAGCGAAGAGTCGGATCACTCGATTGTTCACCATCAGCCGGAGAGTGACAGTGAGATTCACCGCGCCGCAATGGCGCTGGTAGCATGTCCGACCGGTTCGATTGGAACTCACACGAAGATCGACATTCACGCGGCCGCCACCGCATTCCCCGAACGCATCGACGACAACGTTTACTTCTGCGGTTATGCGTCGCCCAATTCGTACGGCGCTGCGAGCTATCTCATTGTTCGGCCCGAAGGCAACGTGCTGGTGGATTCGCCGCGATTTGCAAAAGTGCTGGTTCGGCGGATTGAAGAACTCGGCGGAGTCTCGACGATGTTCTTCACGCATCAGGATGATGTTGCGGACCACGAACAATTTCACAAACACTTCGGCTGCCGCCGCATCATTCATCGCGCGGATTCGAGACACGTCGACGCCGAGCAGCTTCTTGAAGGGGAGGAGCCGATTCAGCTCGATCCCGACCTCCTTGCGATTCCCGTGCCAGGTCACACCCGGGGGCACGTGGTACTTCTCGATCGAAACCGGTATCTGTTCACAGGCGACCATCTCGCATGGTCCGAACGACGCGGCAAGGGCGGTGGGCTCATCGCCTTCCGAGATGTCTCATGGTACTCTTGGCCGGAACAAACCCGATCCATGCGGCGGCTGCTGGATTACCGGTTTGAGTGGGTACTGCCGGGCCACGGTCGTCGTGTTCACCTGCCGGCCGACGTCATGCAACAAAAACTCCAGGACTGTGTCGAATGGATGTCATCATGAAAACTTCAAAAATCGTCCTGTCTTCGCTGCTTCTGTTGGTCTGGATTCAGACCGGCGTCGCGCAAAGTATCGTCTTCAAACAGTTCACTCTGAAGAACGGCCTCCGCGTCATTCTTTCGGAAGATCACGCCGCACCAACGTATTCCGTTGCGGTCACCTACAACGCAGGCTCGCGTGACGAACCCAAAGGCAAAACCGGCTTTGCGCACCTCTTCGAACACATGATGTTCCAGGGCTCCGAGAATGTCGGCAAGGGCGAACACATGATCATCGTGGAGAATAATGGAGGCGAGGCCAACGGCAATACCACGAACGATCGCACTGCTTACTTTGAAACTCTGCCGTCCAACCAGATCGATCTCGGACTGTACATCGAAGCGGATCGCATGCGTTCACTGGTTATCAATCAGGGGAACCTCGATAACCAGCGCCAGACTGTGCAGGAAGAACGCCGCGAACGTTATGACAATCAGCCGTACGGCAAAACCTTCGAAGCGGTAATCGATCTGGCCTACGATAATTTCGCATATAAGCACTCGACGATCGGCTCCATGCAGGATCTCGAAAAGGGAACTGTCAAGGATGCTGCGAATTTTTTCCGCACATACTACGCACCGAACAACGCGGTACTCACCATGGTGGGCGATTTCAAAACCGACGAAGTGCTGGCGAAAATTCAGAAGTACTTTGAAGACATTCCAAAACAAACACCGCCCCCGGTCCCAAACATGTCCGAACCCAAACAGTCTGCCGAACGCCGGAAGACGATTGACGATGCCCTGGCTGACGCGGATGAACTCGACATCGTCTACAAGATTCCGGCCGGAAACACTTCAGACTGGTATGCCCTGTCGGTGGCGGGACTGATCCTCTCTCAGGGAACGTCGTCCCGGCTCTATCAGGAACTGGTAAAAGAAAAACGAATCGTTCAGGGAGTGTCCGCCGACGCGGAAGAGAAGCGCGGGCCGTCGCTTTTCTGGATCAGTGCAACGCTGAATCCGGACAAGGATCCAAAGGAAGTCGAAAAATTGATTTACGACAACCTGGAACGGCTGAAGAAGGAACCGGTCACGGATATCGAACTTGAAAAAGTGCGCATGCTGGTGCGACGCGCCGGTGTCGAGCAGCTTCAAAGCACTCAGGGACGCGCCACCAATCTTGGAGAATCGGCGGTGTTTTACAACGATCCCAACCTTGTGAATACGTGGCCGGAAAAATACATGGCAGTCACCAAGGCCAAAATACAGGAAGTTGCGAAGAAGTACTTCGTTGCCAGCAACAGGACGGTGGTGACAACTGTACCCAAACAAGTGCCGGAACCTCAGGGAAGGGGAGGACGATAACGATGAGAGCGTTTACCAGGCTGAAATTCGTTACCCTGCTTCTGCTGATAACCGGATCGTTCGTCTCCGCGCAACAGCAGCTTGGACCCGAGCAGCCGAGCACACCGCGCAATCAGGTCGATCTGAAAAACAGGGCGCCGGTTTCCAAAGACATTCTGAAAGTGAAACTGCCCCGCGCAACCGAAGCAACACTGTCGAACGGACTCACCGTATTGATTATCGAAGACCACAGACTGCCGCTGGTTTCCATTCAGTACAGCATCGGCGCCAGTGGCCCGATCTTCGAACCGTCGAACATGGTGGGACTGGCGCGCATCACGGCTCAGATGATGACCGAAGGCACAAAGACCAGACCGAGCCTGAAGATTTCAGAGGATGTGGAACGCCTCGGTGCTGCGCTTTCCGTTTCGTCGTCCTACGGATCGACGGTGTCGATATTGAGCGCATCCGGATTGAGCGATAACTTTGACAAATGGTTTGAACTCGCAAACGACGTGCTCCTGAATCCGACGTTTCCGGCAAACGAACTCGATCGACGAAAGCAGCAGCTGAGCGTCGCCCTTCGTCAACAGCGAACTTCGGCAGAGTTCCTGATGAGCGAGCGATTCAGCCGTGCGATGTATGGCGACCATCCGGCCAGCAACGTGACGACAAACCAGGGCACTGTTGACGCCTTGACACCGGCGATTCTGGCGAAGTGGCACGATGAAAGATATGCGCCCCAAAACACGATTCTTGGAATTGCAGGAGATGTGAAGCCCGCAGACCTTGTGCCAAAGCTCGAGAGGGCGCTTGCGGGCTGGAAGAAGACGGATCTGAAGGAAGCGCTTCCTCCAAACCCGAAACCATCCACGGCCAGAAAGGTCTATCTTGTTGACCGGCCGGACTCCGTACAGACCAGCATCGTGATGGGGAATATCGCAATCGATCGTCGCGATCCGGATTACTTCGTGATGGTCGCTTTGAATCAGGTTCTGGGTGGCGGTGGAGCCGGCCGGCTCTTCAAGAACCTCCGCGAGGAAAAAGGATATACGTACGGTGCCTATAGTTCATTTTCCGCGCGGAAGTTTCCTGGGCCCTGGAACGCCAGCGCGGAAGTTCGTACTGAAGTAACCGACGGCGCTTTGACTGAGTTCGTCAAGGAACTGCAGCGGATGCGCGATCAACCCGTCGCCGAGCGGGAATTGGATGATGCCAAACGCGCCATCGTCGCCAGTTTCGCACTCTCTCTGGAGAATCCCGATGACCTGGTGAACTACGCGCTGACTCGCAAGATCTACGACCTTCCCGAGGATTACTGGGATGCATATCCCGCGAAACTCATGGCCGTGACCGCTGCCGATATTCAGCGCGTTGCGCGCAAGTACATCGATCCCCAGACCATGCAGATCATTGCGGTCGGAGACGGATCGAAGATCCGCGCCGTCCTCGAAAAGTACGGCCCCATTGAACGCTACGACGTTCAAGGCAAGAAACTCACCAATTAGTTATGGGGACAGACCCCTCAATCCCCTAATTCTAAAAAACGGAATTAGGGGATTGAGGGGTCTGTCCCCATAACTCCCTATCCTATGGCGTTCAATTACAGTGAGGCGGTTCCGTGGGGTCGTTCATTCGACGAATACCGGAGAATGTTTGGATTGTCCGATCCGGAGCTGGAGCTTCGCATTCTTGGTTGCGGAGACGGTCCTGCGAGTTTTAACGCGGAAATGTTTCAGCTGGGTCACCGCGTTGTTTCCTGCGATCCGCTTTATCAACTGACAACAGCCCAGATTCAGGAACGCATCGATGTGACTTACGAAAACGTCATGCGGCAGACGTATGAGAACCACCATAAGTTCGTGTGGACGAGAATAAAAACGCCCGAAGAACTGGGAAAAGTTCGATTGGCCGCGATGAAACAGTTTCTTGCGGATTTTGACGAAGGTAAGCGCGACACGAGATATGTCACGGGCGAGTTGCCGGACCTTCCATTTGGAGCGAATGCCTTCGACCTGGCTGTATGTTCGCATTTTCTGTTTTTGTATTCGGACATTCTCACCCTCGAATTTCATCAACTTGCAATTGAAGAAATGTGCCGCGTGGCGCATGAAGCCAGAGTGTTTCCGCTGCTGAATTACAATGCCCAGACCTCGCCGTTTTTGGAGCCGCTGTTGAAAGTACTGGCAGAGGCGGGGTACAACACTTCCATTGAAGTGGTTCCTTACGAGTTTCAGCGAGGTGGCAACCAGATGCTCCGCGTCCGAAGATTGGCCAAATGAGCAAATCCCGCATGGAAGCATTCAGCGATGGTGTGATCGCCATTCTCATCACCATCATGGTGTTGGAATTGAGCGGTCCGCACGAGGCAGATCTGGCCGCACTTCGTCCGTTAATCCCCACGTTTCTCAGTTATGTCCTGAGCTTCATTTATCTCGGTATCTACTGGAACAACCATCACCATCTCATTCAGGCGGTCCAGCATGTCAATGGGAGGGTGTTATGGGCCAACCTTCATCTGCTGTTCTGGTTATCGCTGATTCCTTTCGTCACCAGCTGGATGGGAGAGAATCATTTTGCCCCATCACCAGTTGCGCTCTATGGCACGGTTCTTCTATTTGCCGGTGTTGCGTACTACATACTCACTCGTGCGCTGATCGCACTGCATGGCCGACATTCCACGATTGCTACCGCGTTGGGTAGTGATTTCAAAGGTAAGATCTCCGTCGTGCTCTATTTGGTGGCCATTCCCATGGCCTACGTCAGCGCGAGGATTGCCTGCGGAGTATACTTTTCCGTCGCGATTATCTGGTTGGTTCCCGACCGGCGCATCGAGAGGACTCTTACAACGGGTGAATGACCATGGAACACTTATCGATGACTGAGCTCGAAGCGGGGCTGGACGAAATTCGAAAGTCGCCAGAGGATTCCGGAGCCCTGAAACTGATCGTATCCCGCCCATCTTCCGGCGTGCGCAGGCTTCAGGATTCTGCAGAACTCGATCCGGCCGTTGGCCTTGTCGGCGACAATTGGAAAATTCGTGGGAGTTCAAAAACCGCGGATGGGTCGTCTCATCCGGACATGCAGATCAACATTATGAACTCCCGCGCGGCGGCACTCGTCGCAAAGCATCCGGAGCGCTGGGCGGAGGCCGGGGATCAGCTTTACGTCGATCTGAATCTCGGGCCTGCCAATCTGCCTCCAGGAACAAGGCTGGAAATCGGATCCGCTATTCTCGAGGTTACCGGTATCCCCCACACCGGTTGCGATAAGTTCATGGCACGGTTCGGTCGTGATGCGACGAAGTTTGTAAACTCGCCGGCTGGGCGGGCCTTGAACCTGCGGGGCATCAATGCTCGCGTGGTGCAACCGGGTGCGATTCGAACCGGAGATCTGGTGAAAAAGCGAACCCATGGCGATCAAAGACAGGGTTGACGCATTCCTGTTCGAATTCAAGAGATGGGCGATGACGGAAGCCGGCATTCACGCCGTCGCCCTCCTCGGTTCCTGGGCGCGAAACACCGCAACCTCAGAATCCGATGTGGATCTTATCGTCGTCGTCGCGCCTCCAAACATTTATCTCAAACACAGGCAGTGGACCTCTCTTTTTGGTACTGTGCTTCGCGATCAATTGGAGGACTACGGAAAGTGCACATCGCTTCGAGTGTGGTACGACGAAGGGTTTGAAGTGGAGTACGGGTTCGTCGACGAAAGCTGGGCCGCGCTGCCGCTGGACGAAGATACTCGGAAGGTCACAGCAGACGGAATCAAGATCATGTTCGAACGCAAACCTCTATTGAGCCTTCTGGATTGAAAGCATGCGCTTGTGGTCACTGCATCCCCGGTTTCTCGACTCGCGTGGCCTTGTCGCACTATGGCGGGAAGCGCTTCTGGCTCAGGCTGTGCTGAAGGGCGTGGGAAAAGCAACTAGTGTGATATCGTTACAACACCAACGATGAAGGTCTCAAATAAGCTCAAATTGAGGCTGCGCGAACTTCAGATGATTGCCCGTGGGCTGCTCTCTACCGAACACGTCCTGCTGGCTCACATCATCCCCACTCGAAAATGCAATCTATCCTGTGGATATTGCAACGAGTACGACGATTTCTCGCCGCCCATTCCAACCGAAACCATGCTGGGACGCATTGACCAGCTGGCCCGATTGAAGACAGCCATCGTCACGATCAGCGGCGGCGAACCCCTGTTGCATCCGGAGATCGAGAAGATTATTCAGCGCATCCGTCATCACGGAATGATTGCCGGAATGATCACCAACGGCTATCTGCTCATGCCGAAAAAGATACAGTCTTTGAACGATGCAGGGCTGCAGCATTTGCAGATCAGCATCGACAACCTTGAACCGGATGAAGTGTCCATGAAGAGTCTCAAGGTGCTGGATAAGAAACTGGAGTACCTGGCGGAGTACGCGGAGTTTGCAGTGAATATCAACTCCGTCGTCGGCGGCGGCATCAAGAATCCCGAAGACGCCAAAAAGGTGACCTACCGTGCGCTGGAACTTGGGTTTGCCAGTTCCATGGGAATCATTCACGACCACACCGGAGCGCTGAAGCCGCTCACGCAGAAGGAAGCGGATGTCTACCGTGAGATCAAGGATCTGGGCACCCGCAGCTATTCTCGCTTCAACTGGTTTCAGGAAAACCTGGCACAGGGCAAGCCCAACGACTGGAAGTGCCGGGCGGGCGGCCGCTACCTTTATATATGCGAAGACGGCCTGGTCCATTACTGCTCGCAACAGCGCGGCTATCCGGGTATCGCGCTCGAGAAGTACACGTTTGAAGATGTCGCCCGCGAATATAAAACCGCTAAGAGCTGCGCGCCCACCTGCACCGTCGGCTGCGTTCTGAAGATTTCAGTAATTGATCACTGGCGTGACAAGCAGACACTGGGGATCTGATCAATGTTCAATTCTCAATTTTCAATTCTCATCCGATCGGATGAGAATTGAACGATGAGCGGAGCGAATGCAAGCCCGACAGGGCGCAGCCATCTAGCAATGTCAGATCCCCGGCTTCTTACACCCCGAGAATATGATATCCACCGTCGACGTAAATCACTTCCCCGGTGATTCCCCGCGACATTGAACTCACGAGAAACAGCGCGGTGTCGCCGATTTCGTCGAGTTCCACAGCTTTGCGTAGCGGCGCTCTTTCCGCGTGCAGGCGAATCATGTTGGATATTCCGC
>Ga0184628_10000021_pt1 | contig 70488 bp, 57 predicted proteins | sample PLM4_5_b1_FD_133149 | JGI IMG/M metagenome (GOLD analysis project Ga0184628, IMG submission 133149) | Groundwater sediment microbial communities from an aquifer in East River, Colorado, USA - PLM4_5_b1 | ecosystem: Environmental > Terrestrial > Soil > Riparian zone | place: USA: East River...
CGGACCGGGTAACGGGATTTACTTTTTCCGCTCGACCGACAACGGCAATACGTTCGGACCCAGCGGTGGAACTCTGATCGTTTCGGCCGTTGCCGCACCGGTCCAGGGTGCTTTCGTCGCTGTCGGGACGGATCACTCGGTGTACGTGTTCTGGCAGACAACGAATTCGATTCAAGTGCGCAAGTCCACTGACCAGGGATTGACATTCGGCGCACCGGTGACTGTGGCAACCTTCCTCGCAGCGGGCGGCTCCGGAGGCGACCTTGGCCTGACCGGTATCCGTCAAGGCACCGCGACGCCCGGAACAATCCGTTCGAACAAGTTTCCTCATGTCGTAGTCAATCCCGTAAATGGCAACATCTACGTCACCTATAACGATGACGGTCCCGGCGTCGACAGGGCCGATGTCTATGTTGTCCAGTCCACTACCAACGGCGCGACATGGGGCGCACCGATCAAAGTCAACGACGACACCACCACAACGGACCAGTGGCAACCAACTCTCGCTGTCACGCCGGGTGGTGACAAGCTGGGAATCTTCTATTCCAGCCGCCAGGAAGACACGGGAAATAATCTGTTCAAGTACTACGGCCGAATCGCCAATATCTCCGGAGCAATACTCACATTCACGCCAAGCTTCGCGGTCAGCGACACGGCTTCGCTTCCGGAATTCGGACGGGACGGAGTCGTCAACCCGGTCTACATGGGGGACTACAACACGGCATATGCCACACCCGGCTTCTTCCAGGTAAGCTGGTCGGATAATCGCGCCGACCTGGCCGGCGGCACAGGGCAAAAAGATCCGAATGTTTATTTCAAGGCCATCGATCTGGGATTGACTGTCCGCACGACAACACCTGCGATCGGTTCGGTGGTATCGACCATTCCGGTCGATTACGTGGTCAACTTCAGCGACGCGATTCAGGTTGCAACAGTGCAGGCTTCCGACTTCAGGGTGGACGGCGTCGCTGCCGATTCAATTGTTCTGAACACACCGACTCAGGTGACGTTCCACTTCAATACCGCCCCGTTCGCAACTCAGGGACTGCACGTCATGGCCATGGCCGCCGGAGCGATTCTCCGAACGTCTGACGGCGACGGGCTGGCCGCATTTTCAGGCAACTTCCGCTATGACGCGGTTCAGCTGCAAGTGACGTCGACAGTTCCGCCAACTGGTGGTGTGTTTATCCTGCCCGGACCTTTCACTTACGATGTGAACTTTAACGAGGCCATCAATCCGGAATCGGTGCAGACATGGGATCTGGTAGTGAGCGGCATCGCGGGCGCGCTCGTAACAGGCGCGACTGTTCTGACAGGAAATACAACAGCGCGATTTACACTCTCGGGGATTACGGCTCAAGGTCAGCTATCCGTAAACATCATGGCCGGAGCGATCACGGATGCATTTGGCAACCTGGGTTCCGCCTTTTCGGGTATCGAATCGGTAGACATCGTCGTTGCTCCGTTCCCGGCGCCCCTGACCGACAAGGACCCGGCGGGCTCGCTCATTTATGACCAGAGTGTGACGGGTTTCATCAATCTCTCTCAAGTGACTGACGTCGACACATACACACTCAACGTCGATTCCGGTCAGACCATTACAGTGAAGGTCACGCCAGTTCTGAGTTCTCTGCAACCGAGCGTGCAGTTAATCGACCCCTCCAACACGATGATCGCCTCAAGCAGCGCAGGGGGGAATGGTCAGAACGCGCTGATTCAGTCGGTGACTGCCACAATGGGCGGTACCTACCAGATCGTCGTCAGTGCGGCCGTCCCATTTTTCACCGGTGCATACACGGTTCAGGCGATTCTCAATGCTGCCCTCGAACTTGAAGGAAACATCGTTGGTGAAACGAACAATACTCTGACTGGAACCGGGCAAACCATTAACGCAGTCGACTCCGGTTGGATCCAATCCAACGGCACACACACCTCCTCCAACAATAACTACCTCGTTGGGCAAACACCGACCTCGCCCTTTACCACCCTGGAGTACCGGAACTACACGACATTTCTCCTGCCCACTACAACGCCGGTTATATTAGGGGCGGAACTGCGTCTTGCAAACCCGAGCGGCGGTTACAGCAGTCCGGATCCGACGGAGACCTACACCCTCTTCGATGTCGCTGCGACGTCCGCAGCTCTCGACACCACACGCCTGGCAGGTGACGCAACTGGAATCGCTATCCACGGGGATCTCGGGTCCGGGACTGTGTTTGGGACTCGCGTTATGTCGGCAGCAGACAACAACACGACCGTAGCGATCACACTGAACGCAGCAGCTGTCGCGGCCCTGAATTCCGCTATCGGATCTGCCATCTCCTTCGGCGGAGCACTCACCACGTTGTCGGGGAATTCTTCGATTTCTGTGTTCGGGGGCTCAATGGGAACTCTCGGAACGGTGCAGCTCGTTTTGCAGACCGCCCCAGGTGTAAAGACGGCACAAAACATCGACAGCTCGTTCATCACTTTAAGCACGCCGCAAGCCAGTGCTCAGCGCGGGGCCGTTCTTGGCCAGACCGACGCATCAGGCTACTCCGCCGCAGCAGTGCCATTCACGTTTGAGGACATCAGTACCACGGGAACCCTCATCACCCCTCTGACGAACCAGGACAATACCAGTGCGTCGATTCCCTTCACGTTCACCTTCCCATTCTACGGTGTGAATAACATCGGAGTGATCGTCAGCAGCAACGGACTTCTGAACTTCCTCAGCGCCAATATCAGTTCAGCGAACACCGACCTTACAACGCAGCCAACCCAGGCCACGATCTCACCGTTCTGGGACGATTTGCATACCGGTGGCGGAGTGGCGGGCTCGAACGTGTACTTCCAGACAATTGGCTCCGGCGCCAACCAGCATCTGACGGTCCAGTGGAACAATGTCCGCTTCCTCAGCGGTGGCGCCGCGGGAGACACCATCACTTTCGAGGCCCAGATGTTTGCGGATGGGCGAATTCAATTCAATTATCTGGATCTAAACTCCGGGTCCGCGACAGGCAACAACGGTGCGAGCGCAACCGTGGGCATCAAGGCCGTCGGCACACAGGGTCCGGATCGACTGCTTCTGGTATTCAACAATGGACCGAACGCTTTCGTTGGCACCGGCAAGAGCACACTGATCACGCCGGTTCCGGTCCCGGACTACTATGCTTTCACACTCCAAAGCGGAGAGAAGGCCACTCTGGCTGCAACCGCGCAAACATCCGATAGCCTGAATCTGGAAATCCGCGATTCGAGCGATGCCGTTCTGGCTATGGGCATCAGTGCCGGCAACCTGACCAGCGTCATCAATAATTTCTCGGTGGCGACCGGAGGTACCTACTACGCTCGAATCTCGGCAGGCGCCGGTGTCGTGCCGTACAGCCTGGTGATCACGAAGGATGCCGTGTTCGATACGGAAGCGAATAGCTCAGCAGCCACCGCACAGACTCTCGACGCTGCACAAGGGGCGCTCGGTGCCATCCTGGGTGGAGCAATCATCAATGCCATCGATTCCGGCTGGATATTTGGCGATGGTTCGCACAGCACTGGAAATGGAAATTACGTCGCCGGACAGGGGCTGAACCCGACGCTGTCAGAGTTCCATAACTACGCCACCTTTGCCCTGTCGGCCGCGACTTCAGAAATCGTTGGGGCGGAACTGCGACTGTTCAACCCAATTATTGGATACAACAGCCCGGATCCGACAGAGACCTTCACGCTGTTCGACGTTACCGCGACGCCAGCCGCTCTTGACGCTACCCGCGTTGCGGGGGACGCGACAGGAATCGCCATCCACGCGGACCTCGGTTCCGGGACGGTGTTTGGGTCGCGAGTGGTGTCCGCAGCGGACAACAACACAACCGTGGCGATCACGCTTAATGCAGCTGCAGTAGCCGCGCTCAACGACGCTATCGGATCCACGATTTCACTCGGTGGCGCGCTCACAACATTGTCCGGCACTGCCACGCAGTTCATTTTCGGAGGTACCAGTGGCTCTCCGGGAACCGTCCAGCTTGTTCTGCAGACCGTGACTGATGACTGGTACGCGATTGCATTGCCGACTACCGCGAACGCGCTTCGGCTGGAGACCAGCACTCCAGCTGATGGACCCGGCGAACCGGTGAATACGCTCAACCCGAAAATCGAACTGTACGACAGCACCGGTTTGACGTTACTCGCCAGCGGAGTAGCCAGGCCGGATGGACGCAATGAATCCCTCGTGGTCACCGGACTGACGCCGGGTGCGACGTACAAAGTGCGCGTGAGTGGTGAGGGCGGCACAACAGGCGAATACTTCCTCAGCAGGAATTTCAACTTCAGTCCCGTGGTTACCAATCTCGCCGCAGGACCGATCAACGAGAACGACGCGGCCACATTGAACGGCACGTTCAATGATGTGGATGCATCGGATACACACACGGTAGTCATCACCTGGGGCCTTGGCGAGGGCAGTACCACCTTGAACCTTGCCGCCGGCGTGCTGACCTTCAGCGCGACACACCAGTATCTCAACGACAATCCGTTCGGAACCCCCTCCGACATCTATGCCATCGGTGTTACGGTGGCCGATAACCATTTTGGTTCGGGCTCAGGAAACGTCGACCTCACCGTCAACAACGTTGCGCCCGACGTCGCACCCATCACCGGCCCTGCCAGTGGAGTGCGTGGCCAGGCCCTGAATTTCTCCGGTGCGTTCACCGACGTCGGTTCTCTCGACACTCACGAGGTTCGCTGGGATTTCGGTGATGGCACGGTCATCGAATTTCATCCATCCACCGATCCCGGCGCCTTGAACACTCCTGTTCATGTTTATACGGACTCCGGCGTCTATGCGCTCACTCTCAGTGTTCGTGATAGTGACGGTGGAGTTACCACGATCAGCAAGGACGTCACCATCACGGCGGTCGCCCTTCAGGAGGATCCGTGCGATTCCACGAAGACAGCGCTTGTTGTCGGTGGTACAACGGGCGACGACATCATCGTTTTCAATCCGCAAGGTAACGATGGTGAGATCCATGTGTCCATCAACGGAGTTTCGCAGGGCGTCTTCCACCCCACCGGTCACATCATTGCGTTCGGTCAGGCCGGTAACGATGATATCCAGGTCGCCGGCTCCATCGCTCTGGACACCTGGCTTTACGGGGACACCGGCAACGATCGCCTCAAGGGCGGAGCCGGCGGTGGAATCCTGATGGGCGGCGACGGAGATGACAATCTGAATGGCGGCCGTGGGCGCAGCATCCTCATTGGAGGGTTCGGCATGGATCGACTGGTCGGCGGCAGTGGGGACGACATTCTCATCGGAGGAGTCACTACCTTCAATGGAAATTCCGTTTTCCTCTGCGCTCTCCTGGAAGGATGGGTCTCCACGGTCGACAGCTATGCTGTACGCGTCGCAAGGCTCCGGCTGCTGCTGAACGATATCAGCGTCGGCGACGACGGCGCTACCGACAAGCTCACCGGAGCCAGTGGATTGGACTGGTTCTTCCTCGATACCGGGGATGTCATTACCGATAACAAGAGCAGCGAGATCGTGGAGTGATAGTAGGGCGGGTATGACCAGAACTGTCCAAAATGGAAGAATGTTTGGAACGAATCCCTCTCCTGAAGGGAGAGGGTGCCGCGAAGCGGCGGGTGAGGGGTGAAGAGAAGCATCTTTTCACCCCTCACCCGGGCCCGCCATTTCTTGATGCCCACCCTCTCCCTTCAGGAGAGGGACGCGCGAATACAGGTCTCAATTATTTCAAATCGGCTGAAACCCGCAGTTTGAGTGGTGTCTCGCTGAACTGTTCTTTCTGTCTTGGACAGGGCTGCTTCAAACTGCGACATTGAAGCACCAGGAAGACTGCGTTAGAGTGCAACGAATGCATCGAATCTCCCGACGAAAATTCGTAATGCTTGCGGCTGCCGGCTCGGTCGCCGCACCATTCGCAGCGCAGACCGGAATCGCGTACGCACAAGGCAGCCTCACCGCCCAGGCCGTCGTGGATCGGATTCGCCAGAAGAGCGGCGGGGAGTGGAAACCGGACACGGTCGACACCTTCAAAGCTGGAGACCCTGCGACTGTCGTGAAAGGTGTCGTCACTACGGCGATGGCTACGATCGAAGTGCTGCGACAGTCCGTGCAGTCCGGAGCAAACTTCATCATCACCGGCGAGCCAACGTATTACTCGAAAGCCGACGCGTCGACGCCGCCTGCTGGCCGTGGGGGCACAACCCCGACGCCGGATCCGATACTTACCGCAAAGAACGATTTCATCCGGCGAAACCAGCTCGTCATCTGGCGCTTCAGCGATCACTGGCGCGCTGCCACACCCGACCCGCTCGCGATTGGCCTGACCGACGCGCTGGGCTGGTCGAAGCTGCGAGCGGTGGATTACCCCGCCCTGGTGACGATGCCGGCCACAACTCTGGAAGATCTCGTTCGGGATGTTCACAAGAAGCTCAACGCTCGCGGCGGTATCCGAGTCGTTGGTGATCCGCAGTTGAAGGTGCAAAAAATCGGTCTGCTTCCCGGCACCACGGCAATCCAGGCCGCGCTCAAGATGTTGCCGCAGGTCGATGCCATTGTTGCCGGCGAAGTCCGCGAATGGGAATCCGTCGAGTATGTGCGCGACAAAATCTCGGCCGGCGAAATGAAAAGCCTTATCCTCCTTGGCCGTGTCGTTTCCGAAAATCCCGGCATGAACGAGTGCGCGAAGTGGGTGAAGTCGCTGGTCCCCGAGGTCCCCGTGAAGTGGATTCCGGTGGATGATCCGTACTGGAGGCCGGCCTGATGGCGACTCTTACCGCCGGCGAAATCGTCTCCCGAATCAAATCCAATCTTGGCGTGCCCTGGCGCGACACGACGTACCGCGACACGTTCAAATCCGGCGGACCGGACACCCTGGTGCAGGGGATCGCAACGACGATGTTCTGCAGCTTCGATATGGTGAAGCGCGCGGCCCAGGCGGGGTGCAACATGATCATTCCTCACGAAGACACGTTCTGGAACGACCGTGACGACGTGACCATCGTCAACGGCGACCCGGCATACAAAACGAAACTCGATTTCCTGACGAAGAACAACATCGTGATCTTTCGAATTCACGATCACATGCACTCGCAGCGCCCCGATTTCACGTACGTCGGCGCCGCGCGAGCCCTGGGCCTGGACAGCAAACTCGAAACCGCACCGCAGTCGCATCGCTTCACGATTGCGGAAACCACGCTTGGCGCTCTGGCTGCGGACTTTCAAAAGCGGCTGGGAACGAAATCGCTGCGAGTGGTCGGCGATCCCAACGCCAGAGTACGGCGAATCCAGCTTGGCGTCGGCTATGCGACTCCTGCCGTCAACAGTGCGGATGTCGATGTTGTGGTCAGCGGCGAGCTGCAGGAAAACGACGGCGCTTTCGACAGCCCGGAATACGTGCTCGATGCAGCATCACTGGGAATTCCGAAAGGCTGGATCATGCTGGGTCATAACGTTTCCGAAGAACAGGGCATGCTCGAGATGGCAGAGTGGATTAAGTCGTTCACTCCCGAGATCCCCGTCCAGCTGATCCGAGCCGGCGAGCCCTTCTGGTCCCCGCGGTAGCCGACCATCCAAATCAGAGGCATTTTGGGGTAGTGCTCTCAGTTTGAAATCTGATCGTGAAGTACTTTGAAATAGAGCTTTTGACGGCTCCCCTCCTGGTACAGGAGGGGACGGCGAGCCGGGCGAGCCGGGGAGGTAGACCAGTTCAAGCAGAGAATTCGTTTGGGACTTGACCTACCACCCCGGCCTTCGGCCACCCCTCCTGTGCCAGGAGGGGAATCGGCTTACATATTTTCAAATTGACCCGCGAGACAGATTTCAAACTGAGACACTACCCATTTTGAGACTGGCTGTTTGGCTGAAATCGACTATGATTTGTCCGAATTTCCTCAGCCTGGCTGATCTCGAATAAGGAGAGCTATGAAGACATCAAATCGTATTGGAATGGCGTCGGTAACATTCGCCTTGTTGTTGGGCATCGGAGTGTTCGCGGCAGGAAGTATGCTCGCTGGTCAAGGCGGTGCCAACGCGGTCGACGATCATAAGAACATGATGGATCAGCTGAAAATCACAGCGCTTCGGCCCGGCAAGAGCGGCCAAAACCAGACCGGCCCGGGTTTCGAACTGGCAACTGCGAACGCGATGATGTCCACTCTTCCCGACGTGCTGGTGTTCAAAAACGGTACAAAAGTCACAACTCCGGAACAATGGACACGACGCAGGGCCGAAATTGTCGAAGACTTCGAGCGCGAAGTCTATGGACGGATTCCCGCCAATGTCCCCAAGGTCACATGGACCGTAACAACGACAACCACGGGCATGACAGGCGATGTCCCGACGGTTACCAAAGTGTTGCAGGGGGCAGTCGATAACAGCGCCTATCCGGCACTGACAGTCAATATTCGCGCCACCTTCACAGTGCCCGTGAACGCACCCGGCCCGGTTCCAGTAATGATTCAGTTTGGTGGTGTGGGAGGCAATCGCGGTGGCGCTGCTGCTGCGGGACCCGCAGCAGGTTCCTGGCAACAGATTGCCATTCAGCATGGATGGGGCTACGGCGCTATCGATCCGGGCAGCATCCAGGCCGACGCCGGCGGCATCGCATTGCGTCAGGGCATCATCGGCCTGACCAACAAAGGCGAGCCTCGCACGCCCGACCAATGGGGCGCATTGCGAGCGTGGGGATGGGGCGTCAGCCGGCTGATCGATTACTTCGAAGCCAACCCGGATTCCAAAGTGGATCCGAAAAAAGTTGCGACCGATGGAGTCTCCCGTTATGGCAAGGCATCGATTGTTGCCGAGGCGTTCGAGCCACGGTTAGCGGTCGCGCTGGTTGCCTCCTCGGGCGAGGGCGGCGTGAAACTTCATCGCCATGATTTTGGTGAGGCACTGGAAAACCTGACCGGCGGCGAGTATTACTGGATGGCGGGCAACATCCTCAAATATGGCGCCTCCGTCTCGGAGACCGGTGCGAAGACGGCTGCGGATCTACCTGTCGATTCTCATCAGTTGATTGCCTTGTGTGCTCCGCGGCCGGTGTTCATCAGCTACGGCATCGAACCCGGCGACCCGAAGTGGGTGGATGCTCCCGGCAGTTTCATGGCCGCCGTCCTGGCGGGCCCCGTCTATAAGCTGCTGGGGAAGAAAGATCTCGGTACCCCCGGCAACTGGCTGACTGATCCAATGCCTCCCGTGAATCAATTGATCGGCGGAGAACTGGCGTGGAGACAGCACTCCGGCGGTCACACCGAACAGCCCAACTGGCCTACGTTTTTTGATTGGGTCGGGAATTACATCAAATCGCCGGCGGCGCCTGCAGCAGCGCGCAACTGACCGATGTTGAGGGCGCCCATCCTTCTGTTACTCCTGGTAAATGCCGTACTGGCGGGGCCGGCGCAAGCGCCGGCTCCAATCCCCGCAGATCAACCCGTCTCTCGAACGGATCAGAACTCCCTCACGGCGCACACCCAACTTCTGGAGAAAGCGAAGAAGGGCGGCATCGACATCTACTTCGAAGGAGACTCCATCACGCGCCGATGGGGAGCGACGGATTACCCCGAGTTCCTTGCCCACTGGAAACAGAATTTCTTCGGATGGAACGCCGCCGACTTCGGCTGGGGCGCCGATACGATACAAAACATCCTGTGGCGTCTGAGCAACGGCGAACTGGATGGTGTGAATCCGAAGATCATCGTGTTGCTGGCTGGAACGAATAACGTTGGCAGGACAATGCCGGCGGGCGGAGACGATGCCAAGGTGGCCGACATCACAAAAGGACTGAAGGCCACTCTCGATATCATGCGTTCGAAGGCGCCCAATGCCACGATCATCCTGACCGCGATCTTCCCTCGCAATGACAACATGGCGGTGATGGGAACCATCAACAAGATCAATAGCAACGTTTCGAAGTTTGCCGATGGGAAGAAGGTTCGATACCTCAACGTCAACGATAAGCTGGCGGATAAGGACGGCAAGCTCTTCGAAGGCATGATGAATGCCGACAACCTGCACCCCGCCATCAAGGGATACCAGGTCTGGGCGGACGGTCTGAAACCGATCTTCACGGAGTTGCTCGGCCCTCCCGCTGCTACCGATCACGCGCCGCCCGCGACGGGCGATCCCAGCGCGGCCAAGTGAACGATTCGCCGGACAAGCCGAAACGGCGTCCACGTTATCCCGGCAGAAATCCCCGTCAGTTCTTCGAGAAGTACAAGGAGCACTCCCCAGATCGCTATCCGGCAGACGTCGCGAAAGTGATCGACGCAGGCAAGACGCCAGCGGGAACGCATCGCCCCATCATGGTCCGTGAGATTCTGGAGGTCCTCGCTCCGCGCCCCGGCGATTTCGCGGTCGACTGCACACTCGGATACGGAGGGCACGCCGAGGCGCTGCTTGCCGCGATCCAACCCGGAGGCCGGTTACTGGGGCTGGATGTCGATCCTATCGAATTACCAAAGACCGAGCAGCGGTTGCGAGCACTCGGGTTCGGAGCCGATTCATTCAGCGTCATACCATCGAACTTCGCCGGTCTGGCGAAAGCCCTTCCTGAGCCTGCCGACGTCCTTCTTGCCGATCTCGGTCTGTCCTCCATGCAGATCGACAATCCGGAACGCGGCTTCACCTTCAAATACGACGGCCCGCTCGATCTGAGAATGAATCCCCGACGAGGTCAGCCCGCAAGTAAGCTGCTCGCGGATCTCGACGCGTCCCGGCTATCCGAACTTCTCACGGAAAACTCCGACGAACCAGATGCGGAGCGACTTGCCCGCGCGCTTCTTTACGCACCCGCGACGACGACCATGCAGTTGGCGGCAGCCGTCCGAAAGGCCGGTGGCGATGACGACACCATTCGTCGCGTGTTTCAGGCGCTGCGTATCGCGGTAAATGACGAATTCGGAGCGCTGGATGCGTTCCTGCGAAATATTCCGTTCTGTCTCAAGCCCGGAGGGCGTGTCGCCATCCTCACGTTCCACTCCGGAGAAGATCGCCGGGTGAAGCAGTCGTTCAAAGCGATGTACCGGGATGGTGTCTATGCCTCAATCGCGGATGAAGTCATTCGTCCCTCGCCGGAAGAACGCCGCGCGAACCCGCGAAGCTCCAGCGCGAAGCTGCGATGGGCGACACTGCACGATTGACGATTCATGGCTGAATGGAATTGCAGAGATAGCCCCTCCTGGCCAGGAGGGGTGGCTGCGCCATCAATAAAAAGTTGCGAAGCAACCACTGCGGCGCAGACGGGGTGGTGGCTCAAGTTCAACAGGCAGAATCTTTCGAACAGGAACAACCACCCCGGCGCTTCGCGCCACCCCTCCTGTCCAGGAGGGGCTATCGTTCACCCCCGCTCTCCCTCACTGTGTATTTCTTAACATAATTTATTTGACGAACCCTCACCCCACTGTTAATTTCTACACACCATGACGGCACCTCACTCCAAACTCAGCCGCCGCGAGCGGCAAATCATGGACATCCTGTATCAAAAACGCCGCGCCACCGCCACCGAAGTGATGGAAGCTCTCGCCGATCCTCCGACGAATGCGACCACGCGCACGCTGCTGCGCATCCTGGAATCCAAAGGTCACGTCCGCCACGAAAAGGACGGTGCGGCTTTTGTCTATGTCCCGACGCTGCATCCGGAAAAAGCCACGCGCTCGGCCATCCGCCACCTGGTCCAGACATTTTTCGACGGGTCTCCGGCACGCGCCGTCACGGCTCTCCTGGATACACCGGACTTCAAGCTTTCCGCCGAAGATGCGGCAAGACTTCGAAAACTGATTAAGGAAAACCGCGAAGGAAGCCAGTCATGAGTTTCGAATTCGCCTCTGTAATCCGGATGACCATTGTGCTGGCATGCGCCGGGCTTGCAACCCTCGTGCTGAAGCGATCGTCGGCTTCGATTCGCTGCGCGGTGTGGACCATTGCCCTGCTCTGCGGATTTCTGGTTCCTCTGGCGGATAGCCTTCTTCCCCAGCCGGCGCGGCTGAATCTACCGGTGCTCCCCGCAAAGGAAAGCGAAACCGTCGTCGTCAGGAGCTTCGTTCCCGAGACTGCTGAAACAGTGGCAGCTCCCGTTGCACGCGCACCATCCGCCAGCACTCCCCTACCGATATCCGACTGGTTCGCAATCGTGTGGACGGTCGGCTTTGTCTACTCGATCGGCCGGCTGATCGCGGCGTCGCTGTCGGCAAGGAGTCTGGTTCAGCGGTCACCAGTACGGTTCGGTGCGATGTGGATTCCGCTGATGAGCGGACTGAGGAATGAACTTTCCGTTTCACAGCATGTGGAACTGCGGGACGGCGGAGTAACGCCGCCGCTGACGTAGGGACTGTTCCGGCACTTCATCATTCTGCCGTCCAACGCCGATTCCTGGTCTCCGGAACAACGGCGGGCAGTCCTCGCTCACGAACTGGGGCACGCGAAGCGGTACGACGGTCTTATTCAGTTTCTGGTGCAGGTCGTCTGCAGCATCTACTGGTTCAACCCCATTGTCTGGCTGGCCGCGCGACGCATGCGTCTGGAACGGGAGCGAGCGTGTGACGACTATGCGATTCGTGCCGGTGCATCCGCCGCATCTTATGCGGATCATCTGATCGACCTGGCCGGTGGTGGCAACTGGAATATCCCTGTCGCTACTGTCTCTGTTGCGCACCCTTCCCAGCTGGAACGGCGGCTTCGTACGATTCTCAATCCGAAGACGAGACGCGGCAGAGTTTCCCGATGGACTGCGGCGGCACTGCTGTCTTCGCTCACAGCCATCCTGTTCCTGGTCGCAGCGATACACCTGACATCGATCTTGTCGATGTCGCTGCCCACTTCGTTTGCCGCATTAGCGGCACCACCAGCGATGCCGCCGAATCCCGAACCGGTGCAGCAACCGGTAGCTGCACCAATGACGGGCACGGTCGCAGGCCGCGTGGTCTGGGCAGACGGGGCGGCATCATCCGGCGCAACAGTTTCCGCAATCGCAACCTCCACAGAGGGCCTGCCGCCGACCTGGGTCATGGGAATAAAGGTCGTCGCCAGCGCCGTTACCGATAGCAGCGGCCGGTATCGAATTGAAAATCTTCCGCCGGCTCTCTATCACATCGTTACCGGCCCAGTGAACTTGCCGCGAACGTTCTCCGACGTATCTCGATCGGACAGTCCGCACCTCGTCACAGTGACGGCCGGAAGATCCGCAGACGACATGAACTTCACAACCGTTCGAAATGCCGGAGGCGTTGTGTACGACTCGAGCAGAATGCTGACGGTTACTGGAAAACTGGTCCTTCAATCGTTTGGCGGCCCATCGGGCCCTGTTGTCCTGATGAATAACGCCGATGGCAGCATTAGCCATTGGCAGTTCCGGGACAGTAGTGCGCGGTACTGGTGGCCTGGCCTCGACGCGGCAAAAGGTGGAGTTATTGAAAAGATGGCCAAAGATGGTGAACTCGTCACGGTGACGGGTATCGACAACGGCGGCAGCGCATCAGGAAGATGGCCCACCCTGCATGTTCTAATCGCAAGCGAAGTCACTCGCGGCGGCGTCCCCTCCCGCTAGCGGCGTCGGATCTCGAATTCCAGCATCTTCAGCAAGGCTCCATCGAGTCCGGGTAAATCGACCTTCCGGACAAGCTTTGCCCCAACTCGCTGAATCGCCGTCTGCGATCGAATATTGCTTTCACCAATCTCAAACAGCACGCGGTCAACGTAGCGAAACGCATAATCGAGCATCAGCCGCTTCATCTCGGGGTTGTAGCCTTTACCCCAGAATTCCCTCGCGACAAACGTGTAGCCGATCTTCACTTCGCGTCGATCCGAACTGTAGTCGTAGTAACGCGAGCTTCCAATCATTCTTCCGGATGCGATATCGAACGCCGCGAAGGCGCCCTTCGATTCGATGGCCCCATCGAAGAATTTCTGAAATACCTCGCGACGATATCGAAGCGGCTCCGGATGCTGTTCCCAGAGCAGAGGATCGTTCGCTGCCGCATAGAGACTATCGAAGTCTTCGGCGACCAGTGGGCGAAGTCGCACCAGCGTGCCTTTTAAATTTGGCTGAAGATCAAATTCCATCCTCGGATTTTCACACAGAGATAGAATGACGGGCATGATGAAACTCGTCGAGGAGTGTTCGGGCACCGGGGAATTGGTTCAGAACGGCCAGTCGCTGCGACCGATCGCCTATCAGGTCCGCCGGTATCAGGGAATGACGGAAGGTTCCGGCATGCCCATTCCCGGGCTCTTTCGCATCGAAGGTGCCGTGCAGATGGATTCTTCCGAATGGATTGGAACCAGCCTGGGTTTAAGACTGGATGATGGCCGTGTACTCGGAATCACGATTGTGGATGCCGCCGGAAAGATCCTCAGTGAAGGACATGGTCCGTCGAAGTGCCTGTGCTGTTGAGGAGCCGAAGGGATCGGATCAATGTTCAATTCCCGATTCTCATCCGATCGGATGGGAGCGGCGGTGTTATGGCCTGTAGCCTGGTTCAACGGATTTTCTGATTTAATTTGTAAACTTTAGATGGACGATCTCACGGAACTTGCGAATGCCCGGATGCCATATGGCAAGTACAAGGATCTGTATTTGACCGATCTGCCAGGAGCGTATCTGGTCTGGTTCAGCAGAAAAGGATTTCCTGAAGGAAAGCTGGGGCAGATGCTGGCGGCAATGTACGAGATCAAGTCCAACGGACTGGAAAAACTCCTGATTCCCCTGAAAAAACAATGAAGCTTCCCTTGTCGCATGTGTGGTTGCCTGCGAAGAACCCGTCAAAGAAACTTCTCGTTGTCCTTCATGGCCTCGGCGATTCGGCCAGGGGCTTTCTGTGGTTGCCGGACGCGCTGGGGATCGATTCGCTCGATTACGTCCTGCTGAACGCCCCGGAACCGTACTACTCGGGATATCGCTGGTACGACATTGAGGATCCTCTTCCGGGAATTGTTCGATCACGGAATATTCTCAGCGAAGTGTTCGCGGTGCTGAGCCGCGAAGGATATCCGCCGGACAAGACAAGCCTGCTCGGCTTTTCGCAAGGCTGCCTGATGACGCTGGAGTTCGGGGCGCGGCATACCGATCGGCTTGCCGCGTATGTCGGTATCAGCGGTTATTCCATCAATCCCGTGGCCCTTCTCGGAGACTTGAATCCGAAGGTCAATCACGGCGACTGGTTGATCACGCACGGTACGATGGATGAGATTCTGCCGGTGAGAACAACGCGGGCACAGATGCAGACCCTTCGCGAAGGTGGGTTCAATATCGACTACCGGGAATATCCGAAGACTCACACCATCGATCCGGATCGGGAAATGCTGGATATCCGCAACTGGATCGCGGATCGTGCGATTTAGCTCATATAACGTCCGGCAAATTCCAACACCGCCTCATACCACGCGACGGAGTTCTTCGGCTTCAGTATCCAGTGATTCTCGTCTGGAAATATCAACAGCTCGGACGGAACCTTGTGGTATTGCAGCGCCTCAAACAGGTTCAGTCCTTCGCTGATGGGGCAGCGATAGTCATGTTCCCCGTGGATGATCAGCGTTGGCGTCCTCCAGTTCTTGACGTGTTTCACTGGCGCGTATCGATCGAACCTGGACTGATCCGCAAACGGGTCTTCTCCTCCCATTTCGAGATACCACCATGCGGGATGGTCCGTGACTCCGGTGAATTGAGCCATGGTGAAAATGCTGGCGTGAGTGATCAGGCAGCGGAAGCGGTCGGTCTGCGTACCGATCCAGTTGGTCATATAGCCGCCAAACGAACCGCCCATGGCCATGATGCGTTTGGAGTCGACGTCGGCGCGAGCTTCAATCGCATCGGTAACGCGCATCAAATCCCTGTAGCACTGATCACCCCAGACGTTGCCCCAGATTCCCTGGATGAATTCCTGACCGAATCCCGTCGAACCGCGCGGATTCGGCAGAGCCACGGCGTAGCCTGCGGCCACAGCCAGAAGAGGATTCCATCGCCAGTGCCAGCCATCCGCGTCCATTCCAATGGGGCCGCCATGAATCCAGAACAACGTGGGAACGGGACCGGCCGCGCCTTTAGGCTTCATGAAGAAATACTGAACATCCACTCCATCCGTGGATGGCGCCTTGCAGCGTTCGACTTCCGCCCACGACGCAGGCTCAAATCCAGACAATCGCGCCAGTGGCCGAGGAGTGGAGTCCGGAGACTCGTCAACGACGAAGCATTCCGGAGCGTCGACCAAAGTCGAACGGATGCAGGCCAGACGCCCGTCTCGTAACACTTCTGTATTGGTATGTGCACCTCCGGACGGGACTGCCGTGATTCTGTCCACGCTGCCGCTGGAAACATCGATCGCAAACAACGGCGTATCTCCGTTGTCGTCCGCGGAAACAATCACGCGTTTGCCGCCGAAGGTCCACGCTTCAAGTTGCGGCCATCGGTCCCAGCTTTCGGCGAGAGTTCTCTCAGAGCCGGTTTCAATGTCGATCAGCGTCAACCGGGGACGCATCACATTCTGCGACGAGCGAACGCTGCGAATCGTCGCCAGCGTCCTGCCGTCGGGCGAAATGCGTACGAACTCGTAGTTGACACAGTCTCCTGTTCCAAATCGAGTCTGTTTGTTCGATGCGATATCGATGAGAAGTACTGTCGAGTCGAGCACGCGATCGGCGCCTGTGGACTGTCGAATCACGGCCAGCTGGGAACCGTCGTTGGAAAGATCGAACATCGGATCGATGGCGAATTCGCGCTTTGCCTCGGGTGTGAGGTCGACTCGATTCTTCCCTTCACCGTCGTAAGCGATAAAGTGCGTGTTCGCCAGATCCGTATTTTCATGAAGCCAGTGGTCCCAATGCCGTACCGGCTGCTGCGTGAATCGACGAGCGTGCGCGCCTTTCTTTACCTGATCGGAGGCGAACTCCCGCTGCTTGTCGTGGGCAATGCCCGGAATGACACCGGTCGAGAGAACCAGCCGGCTGGCCCTCTTTGAAAAAATGAAACTGTCCACGCCAAGCGGCTCGTCGGTCAATTGCCGCGGCTCTCCACCTTCTGCCGGGAATAGCCACACCTGGGATCTTTTGTCCGCATCGTCATCCGGCTTGATTTCGTTCGGCTGCCGGTTGGAAAGAAAGCCGAGGGAGCCATCATGACGAAAACGCGGAGATGTATCGTTCGAATCGCCTCGCGTCAGCTGAACGGGCGTTGAACCATCGACAGGTACTTTCCAGATATCGCCGACGTATTTTGCGCCGTCCCGGTCCAGGCGCAGGACTTCGACGGCGAGCCAGGTACCGTCTGGTGAGGCGGCAATCGAAGTCACGCGCTGGAGTTTGATGTGATCGTTTATGGAATATGGCATCGACCGAAATTGTAGGGGCGGTCGATGACAGCGCACAATGTCTCAATCGGATTTTGTCGGAATTTCTCGTCTATTGAGGCATTCGATCCGACACATTTCCCATCGATCCGAAGCTGGAAACCGTGACGCCGTCCATCATCCAGATCGCAACGCCGCCGGTTTCGTCGCGCCAGAGAATGTCCGCTTCCCCATTGCCGTTGAAGTCCCCGGTTCCGACGATGCTCCATCCTTTCCAGATATTTGCGATGAGATTCCAGCTGACGACAGAAGCGCCGTTCATCAACCACATTGCGACATTTCCTGAGGAATCACGCCAGAGAATGTCCGCTCGTCCGTTGCCGTTGAAGTCTGCCACTCCGACGATGCCCCAGCCCGCCCAGATACTCGCGACAGTTGTATTGCTGCTGACGGTGGTTCCGTTCATGAGCCAGATCGCGACATCCCCGGACGCATCACGCCAGAGGACGTCTGCTTTTCCGTCACCATCGAAATCCCCGACACCGGAAATGGACCAGCTCGTCGGTTTGTTCGCGATGAAAGTATTGCTGTTCGTAATGGTGTACCCGTTCATCAACCACGCGGCCACATCGCCCGAGGTACTGCGCCAGAGGATGTCTGCTCTGCCATCCGCATTGAAGTCGGCAACTCCGGCAACTGTCCACGATGTCGCCAGATTGCCAACAGTCGCATAACTCGATACCGTTGCTCCATTCATCAGCCAGATCGCCAGGTTCCCCGCATTGTCGCGCCAGAGGACGTCGGACTTTCCATCGCCATTGAAATCTCCAGTGCCCGCGACAATCCAACCTGTCCAGATGCTTGAGAGGGAACTATTGGTGGCGCTATACCCGTTCAATAGCCATGTGGAAACATCACCGGCGGTGTTCCGCCACAGGATGTCGGACCTGCCGTCACTATTGAAATCGTGACTGGCTCGATTGCTTACTTTCCGAATACGATTGTTGCCGTAGTCCGCGATGTAGAGATTTCCAGACGTATCCACAGCAACACCTTGCGCGCGGTTGATCTGGGCGGCTATCGAAGGTCCGCCATCACCGCTGAAACCGGACGAGCGGTCTCCGGCAATGGTACTGATCAGACCACCAGGTGTGACTTTGCGCACTAATCCGATATCGACGAAGTAGATGTTCCCGAAATTATCCACGGACACGCCCGATGGCGAAGTCAGACCGACGGAGATCGCGGGGCCACCGTCGGTGCCGATGGCAAATGTGCCATTTCCAGCAACGGTACTGATTATTCCGTTCGTGCTGACCTTGCGCACGCGACTGTTGCCGTAATCGGTGATAAAAAGATTTCCAGCCGCGTCGATCGCGACGCCGGTCGGCAGGGATAGCAAGGTGGAAGCGGCTGGAAAACCGTCCCCTCCGAATCCGGGTACCCCGGTACCCGCGACCGTACTGATGATCCCGTTCGGAGTGACTTTGCGGACGCGGTGGTTGCTGCGATCGGCGATATAAATATTTCCGGCCGTATCCACGGCAACTCCGGTTGGCTGCAGAAGGGCGGCGGACGTGGCAAGTCCACCGTCACCGCTGTACCCGGCATTCCCATTTCCAGCGACCGTGCTGATTACACCTCCGGTTGTGATTTTGCGGATACGATTGTCCACCTCGTCGGCAATGAAGATGTTCCCGGCCGCATCCACCGCAATTCCGGACGGCGCCGTCATTCCTGCGTTTAAGGCGGGGCCATTGTCCCCACTGAAAGCTACGGATCCATTGCCGGCGACGGTGCTGATCAGGCCGCCCTGGGTAACTTTGCGAATGCGGTTGTTGAACCTGTCGGTAATAAAGACGTTCCCAACCGAATCCACGGCGAGTCCCTGGGGGCCGTTCAGCATCGCGGCGTTCGCCGCGCCACCGTCTCCACTGAAGCCTGAAGTAGAACGGCCCGCTACCGTATTGATGAATCCTCCCAGCGTGAACAGACGCACGCGGTTGTTTCCCGTGTCCGCGACAAAGATATTACCGGTAGCATCCACGGCGATTCCTTCCGGCTGGTTGAAAAGTGCGGATGTCGCGGGACCTCCGTCTCCACTGAAGTTGAAGCCCGGGTTTCCCAGGCCCGCAATCGTATTGATCACACCTCCGGCGACTCTTCGAATGCGGTAGTTGCCGCGATCGGCAATGAACAGATTGCCGGCGGCATCGACGTCAATGTTATACGGGCTGTTCAACTGCGCCGATGTGGCAAGCCCTCCGTCTCCTGAAAACCCTGGTGATGCACTTCCGGCCACCGTGCTGATTACTCCTCCTGGAGATGTAACCTTGCGCACACGATGGTTTCCACCGTCCGCTATAAACAGGTTGCCGCTGGCATCCACCGCAACGTCCGTAGGAACCCATATCGCAGCAGCAGTAGCAGGACCGCCGTCCCCGCTGAAGCTGGCGATTCCGTTTCCAGCAACTGTGGAGATGGTTCCTGCAGGAGTAACCTTGCGCACGCGGTTGTTTCCGGAATCGGCGATGAAAACGTTACCGGTGGAATCGACAGCAATTCCACGCGGCAGATTCAGTTGCGCAGAAATCGCCGGGCCTCCATCTCCGCTTCCACCTGCAGTGCCGTTACCCGCGATCGTAGTAATAACGCCAGCCGCTGTGATCCTGCGAACGCGATTGTTTGAATAATCGGCGATATAAACATTTCCGGTCGCATCGAGGGCAATTCCATGAGGAGAATTGAGCTGTGCCGCGAGGGCTGAGCCTCCATCTCCACCAAAACCGCGTGCTCCGCTGCCTGCAACTGCGCTGATCACTCCGGAAGCAGTGACTTTGTAGACCCGGTTTTGACCATCGCTTGTGAAATAGAAACCGCCGACGCCATCTCCGATAACAGAAAAGACGGAATCCACGACCTGAGTGTTTGCCGCTGCTCCGTCGGACGGCAAAGCCGGACCGACATAAGTCGTAATTATTCCGGATTGAGCAAGAACTGCATGGACCGGAAAAATGAAACACAGTAGAAACGTAAGGAACTGGATCGCCGGCTTCATGCAACCTCCACAATCTGTTTCGAGCGAAGGCCCGCATATTGCCAATTCTCTGGATTTTGGTCAAAAGGAATTGCACCCGAACGCAAATATCGTCCGCGGCCGGCTGGAAACAATTGTGAGGGCGTGATAACAACGGGCCGCGTTGATGTGTTTCAAAGGGTGAGCAGCATGATTGCGACGAATTCCATAGTGACTTTGCGGCAGCTTCCGGAAGAATTCGAAGCGATATTCCGTGAAAACTCGGAGTTCGTGTTTCGAACGGCGTATCGAGTAACAGGCAGTGCGGAAGACGCGGAGGACGTGATGCAGACTTTGTTTCTGAAGCTGCTTCGGAGTCCACTGCCTCCAGACATTCAGCAGAAACCGAGAGCGTACCTCTATCGTGCGGCGGTCAACACGGCATTGAACGTGGTCCGATCGCGAAAGAATCAGGTACTGACCGACCGGTCCGAACTTTTCGAATCTGGTGTGCCGGTACATCAGTCGGACAGAGATGCAGACATTCAGGAATGCCTTCGCATGGCTCTCGCGGATCTCAAGCCCAGGGCAGCCGAAATCTTCATCCTCAGGTATGTGCACGGGTATTCGGACGCGGAGATAGGCGCGCTGCTGGGAACGTCGCGCGGAACGATTGCGATCAGCCTGTTTCGCTCGCGGGCTCGCCTCCGGAAATCCATACGAGGCTATCAGGGAGAGAAGTCATGACATCACGAAGCAACGAAACGCGCCGGATTCTGGATCGGTTTCTTAAGGACCTGGGAGAACCGCTGCCGTCGGTGGTTCGCATGAGAAGAGCGTCAAACCGCGTTCTTGAAAATCTCCGCAGCCTCGATACTGTGGTGGATACCGTCACAGAAACGACTACATTGCCGGGAACGCAACCGAAACGTCGCTGGGCGCCTGTCGCCGCGGTTGCGGCGGCCCTGTTCGCAGCGGCAGTCCTCGTCGGCACATTGTCTTTGCCGAGCAGCGCCGAGCCGATTGCGAGAAGACTAAGCGGAAAACGGATTGCCCCGGCAGACTCCAATATAGACGAAGGAAAACTCATACGAACGCATGATTCCGGCGGTGAAGTTCTTGCACTGCGGGACGGTTCCCGTGTGGAAATGAGCGAAGGGGTCGAGTTGTCGATCAATCAGGCAACGGACGGAATTCAAATCGATCTGACGGAGGGCAACATCATCGTGACGGCGGCGAAACAGCACGGGCACCTGTATGTGAAGACCAGGGACTGCGTCGTCTCGGTGGTGGGAACCGTCTTCTCGGTCAAGGCAGAAGCAACGGGGTCTCGCGTCGCCGTGATTGAAGGCGAGGTCCATGTGCAGCACGGCGATTTATCGCAGACGCTGCTGCCCGGGCAGCAGGTTGCCACGAGTCCTGAAATGAAGGCCGTTCCACTCGAGTCGGAAATTGGATGGAGTCAGGATTCCGCAGTACATGTGGCGATGCTGCAGCAGACTGCTCCTGCAGTTTCAACAGACTCCACTGCAGCCGCTGCGACGGGCGTTAGTCCTCCAATTCCTGTTCCCTTGGGCCAGGGAGATCCTGGTGATCCCATTGTGAAAAACAAGGCACTCTTCTTCGAATCGTGGAACCAACAATTGCAGACGCAGACCTTTGCAGGGATCATCAGCTATTACAAGAATGGGACCCTACCACCTGTAAATTTCACGTTTGCGATTACGGGAATACAGGGACGGACAATTTCGTTCAGCACCAGCAGAGACGAGACGTTCAGTTATGGATGTGCGGATTGTTCGTTTGTCGTCTCAGAATCCGGCATCTCGAAAAACGTCGCTTCCACGGAGCCGGGCGTCGAGTTCAAGCTGAGTCCAGATGGCAGCACACTGACGGCAACGTGCCATGCAGCACCGTGCACCCTTAGCCGGTGGCTTGCGAGCGCTTCCTGGGCCCGGATCGGGACGAATGGTGTTTGGGGAAATGCTGTGACCTATACCATTGGTCAGACCAATCCTGCCACTCCGCAAACATTCACGATGCCAACGTCGCAGTGGATGTCGCAGCAGGGCGGTTCGGCGCTCTTCACTGTCATGAAGCCGGCGGGGCAATAAGGGCTGCAGGGGCGGTCCGACCGCCCCTTACAAGGCAAGACTACTTCGCTTCGCGAACGAGGCGGAAACCGGCGTTGTTATTCTTAAGATTTGGAGGAATGGCAAAACGATTTGAAACGCGCATTTCGACGGCGGTCATATCCCACGAACCACCGCGAAGGATCCTCTTATCTCCCTTGTTGTTGACCGGATCGGTAACGGCGTTTTTCTTGTAGTCGCTGTAGCCATCCTGAACCCATTGCCACACGTTGCCCTGCATGTCGTAAAGGCCCCATGCGTTGGCGGCTTTCGTTCCCACGGGCTTTGTTTTGGCGCCGCCCTTCTGGTCGTACCATGCGATGGCATCCAATGAGTCTCCGATGATCGGCCCGGTTGTTCCCGCACGCGCTGCGTATTCCCATTCCGCTTCCGTGGGAAGCCGATACTTGAATCCATCGTTCAGCGCGTTAATCCTGGTCAGGAAATCCTGGACCTGAGTCCAGCTGACGTTCTCCATGGGAAGGTTGTCGCCTTTGAACGTGCTCACATCCGTTCCCATGACTTTCTTCCATTCGCCCTGAGTGACGACGTACTTTCCGATTTCGAAGGGCTTGGTAATCTTCACCGAGTGCGCCGGAGACTCGGAAAGATCCTTGAAGAAATCCTTCAATGGCGAAGCCTGATCATGCATGTCGCACATCGTGTCGCCCTTGGAACAGCCCATCATGAATTCTCCGGCGGCAATCTTTACATATTCGATCTTCACGGGCGCGGCAGGCGCAGCAGGTGCAGCGGCTGCCCTTGCGGGAGCGGCCGGTGGCTGCTGAGCCGCTGTGGCGCTGCAGGTCAGCGCGGCGGCGAACAAAATTGCCAAACTCGACTTTCGAATGGGATTGGTCATTATTCTCTCCTCGTGGCTCTCGATGGATGGTGCTTAAAATCGTCTGCAACCCAAATAATACTTCCTTCGATCCGAAATTCCATGCTGGAATTCCTCCCCCGGCGGGGGTTCCTAAAATCCGCACTCTGCATTCGCCGATCGCCAATCTGGAACATCCTTTTGCATTGATCGTTATCGATGATGCTGTCGCCAGGACACCATTGCCAGTACGTAATGCAAAAGGATGTTCCAAATTGGCGATCGGCGAATGCAGAGTGCGGATTTCGGAAACTTGATGCGTCAACCATGAGGCGCTCGCATCGCGGCCCGACGAGTTCAGCAGAAACCTGCGGGAATGGATGTCAAAAAATCTGTGATTTCCGATGCGCAACCGGGAAGTTCTGGATAACAATGCGTGAGCAAACGAATTCGAGGGGGAAGTAATGATCAAGTCAAACCGAACGCGGAGTCTGCGATGGGCGCTTGGCGTCATCGCGCTGATCGCGGCAACCGCTCCGACAGTATTGCAGGCGCAGGTGCCACCACTGGTGGAAGCAGAGTTGGTAAAGATGGGACGAGTCGTGGATCCGGGCTGCACGGGAAAACTCTACCGGCCCTTGTTTGGAAAGAACGACTACAACACGTATTGGCCGGTCGAAGCGACGGCACCGAATGGAAAGGTGAAACTGTATCCCGGCGTAACCGTGATGCGCGACGTTTCCTATGGTCCCCAGCCCAAGGATTTGATCGATATCTTTGTGCCGGATAAGACCGGAGCCAATCGAACTGTTTTCATATTTATTCCCGGTGGCGCTGGAAACAAGATCGAGCAGCAGGCCGTGGAATCCAACATGTTCTACGACAATATCGGCGCATGGGCGGCCAACAACGGCATGGTCGGCGTCACGATGCAGCGCGGCGGAACCGCTGCGGGACAAAACGTGGCACTGGTGATCGAATGGCTGCAGGCGAATGTTGCGAAATATAAGGGCAATTCCGCCGACATGTTCCTGATGGCGCACTCGGCCGGTACCGGACCACTGACGCAGTACATTGGCCGGCCGGATCTTTATGGCCAGGGCGTCAAAGGCGCGATCTTCATGGGTGCACATCCACAGATAAACAACATCGGCGGCGGTGGCCGCGGCGGTGCTGGAGGTGGAGCGGCTGGGGGCGGACGCGGTGGCGCAGCCACGCCGAGTGCAGCCACCTGCCTGGCCAATGCCAATGTTCAGGCGGGCCCGATTCGTGGACCGAGCAGTTCACTGGCCGACCAGGGAGCCGGGGCCGCAGCAGCGCGAGCTGCTCTGGCAGGATCGTCTCCGTGGCGTTGGGATGGTAAGCAGTGGATTTCCACTGGAGCCGCAACTCCAGCGCCAGCCGCTGGTGCAGGAGGCGCGGGTGGCGGAGCGGGTCGTGGTGGAGCCGGCGGTGCTGGAGCTGGTCCCGGAGGCGGCGGAGGTGGCGGTCGCGGCGGTGCTGGAGCTGGCGCGCCAGGCGGTGCCCCAGGAGCGCCTCAGGCAGCTGGAGCAGCCGGCGCGGCGCCTGCAGCCCCAGCGTTCACGGTTCTGGATGGGTTCAAATCGACACGGGCTGCCATCGCTCTGGCCTGGGGTGAGTTGGATATCGATGCCTCCGCCGGAGCCGGCATGCCGACACAATCGGTCACCATACACGACGAGCTTTGCAAGCTGGAAGGTCCAAAAGCAAAGGACGGCGTGGGTCACTGCCCGACGATGATGTGGTTCAAGGGCGAGAGCCATATGTCGGAAGTGTTTTCCTTCGGCAGCATCGATAGAATCGTCTCGGACCAGGTCCTCGCATTTGTAAAGCAGCACCACTGACACAGGCGGTGCATCGGAACATTATTTAACAACATTCCGATGCACCTCCCCCCAATTCTCGGTGTAAACTCTCGAACAACATGAACAGAAAGCGGGTTGCTGCTGCCATCATCGCTGCCACTTTGGGGCTGGTCGTCACTGCGTATGCGCAGTTTGGCGGGGGCCAGTTTGGTGGTGGAAGGCAGGCGGGCGGATTTGGAGGCGGAGGCGGCGGCGGAAGGAATTGCATCGTCCCTGGAGCGCAGTTCGGATTCGGAGAAGGGGACACATCATCTTCACGCAACATAAACCGCGCCGGCTTTGTCTACGCACGCGTTCGGTATCACACGCATCCCTGGCAAGGACAAACAAACGAAGTGCCGTGGCACCATGATTATCCAGATGGCGACACGATGTTCCCGGACAACCTGGGGAAGCTGACAATGGTGGCGACCGATCCGGACGCGTATCAGATCGTCGATATCGATAGTAAGGAATTGTTCCAGTATCCGTTTATCTACATGTCCGAACCGGGATTCCTGGATCTGCTTCCCGACGATGTGAAGAACCTTCGGGAATACTTCGACCGTGGTGGATTCCTGCTCATGGACGACTTTCGCGCCAATGCCGAGCGCCCCGAGCAGTACCTAAACATGCAGGCACAGATGGCCAAGGTTTTCCCCGACCGCACGATTGATGTCGTCTCGGCAAATCATCCCATCTTCCACACGTTTTTTGATCTGGACCCGAAAGACATGGTTGCTCCTTATTTTGATGCTCGAACCTCGGGCCCGGTCGAATTCCTTGCCATCTCCGACGAAAAGGGACGCATCCAGGTGATGATCGATTTCAACAACGACATCAGCGAATACTGGCAGGCCCTGGACATCGGCCAGTGCTCCATCCACGAATCCGGCCGCGCCGTGCAACTCGGCGTCAACTACGCCATCTACGCAATGACCCACTAGGTAGTCGTCTTCTCTTCAGTGTTTGAACGGGGATCTGATCAATGTTCAATTCCCAATTCTCAATTCCCATCCGATCGGATGAGAATTGGGAATTGGGAATTGAACATTGATCAGATCCTGTTCCCCTAAATAGTTACCGTCATTGCACCAAACTGAGCCGCTCCGGGCGACGAGCCGGAAAACACGTGCGGGGAATACCCCGTAATGCTGCGGTACCTCTCGGCAATCCCCGCAACGCGGCCACCGGCATCCGCACCGCCCAGAATCACAACCGTTCCACCGCTTCCTCCTCCGGTGATCCTTGCGCCGTAAAGTCCGCCATTCACGCCGGTTTCGCGCACGAGATTGACGATCAGGTCCGTGCCGCCGGACCCGAGTCCGCACGCGGAATAACTTTCGTGCGATTGAAACATCAGTTCGCCAAGACGGCCACAGCGTTCTGCGCTGGGCGACTCCAGAAGCAATCGCCGGAATTCGTGGACTCGATAATTCTCAAACACCGGATGCGCCGTCGCCTGGCGAACACAGTAAGTACGCGATGGTTCGACGCTGGTGACCGTATCGCTGGTTCCCAGATAGCGGGCAAGAAACTCCGCGCCGGTGATCTGATCCGGCAAAAGCGAAATGAGTTCCCTGGCGAATTCCACTGGAGTCACGTTTGCGAGATAGCCATCCGAGGAATCGGCAGCAGACTCCAGTATCCTTTGCCCCATGAACGCCGCCGTACGAACGGAGGTATAGTCCGATCCGCTGACGGCATGGCGTTCGCCGGAGTCCAGACCCCAGATCGCAATGTCCTGCGGAATGGGAACCGGCGGCTGCAATTCCGCAGGCTGGCAGAGCAGTGCCAGCAACGAATCGCTTTCGCCACATACGGAAGTCATCTGGTCCATCACTCCGCACGGCGCACCGGCAACGAGGTTCTCCGCCATCTGGCAGAGCAGCGCCGTGTCGTTCGCAGATATAAGAATCCCGAATGCGGAAGACACCGCCTGCATCATAGCCACTTCCAGCGCGGCAGATGACGCGACACCCTTGCCTTCGGGCACTCGCGATGAAATCAAAATTTTCGCTCCCTGCGGAAATACAACACCGCGCTCACGCATCAGAACGATGAATACTCCAACCACGTATGCGGCCCAGTGGTTCGTTGCGTTGCTGAAAATACTGCGCGCATCGGAGTAACGGATCGGCCAACCGCCCTCCACGAGAGCGTCGAGACGGAGCGCGAACACGCGGGGGATGCCATTCGAATCCGGGCTCAGGCTCACGATGTTCAGCAGCGGCTGGTCGGTTCTCTGCACGGCAACGAAAGTGGCTTCTGCGGTGGTGCGTTGAAGGACAAGGGATCCGGAATAGTCCGCAATTCCGCCCATCACATCCAGTCGGCCCGGTGCGCGCGAAACAACAATGGGAGAGCGCGCATCAAAGAAACCCGTTACTTTGAGCGCATCGACGAACGCTGTCAGATCTTCTGTCAAATCAAACCTCGGTTCCGCAGCGCAGTCTGCAGCAGGGGTTCCACCTGCCTGCGAATCTGCTCGTTGGCATATCCGGCCCAGGCCACATCCGCCTCCAGATTCAGGGGAGGATTCAAAGGTTGTCCGGTTGCGTCCGTCACCAGGACTCCAAGTTCGATTGCAATCAATGCGGTACAGACATCATAGGGATGGCAGCATATACCGGACTGATTAAGCATTGGACGGAGGTCGGCAATAAACCGGTCCTTGCCGGCCATCAATTCGTGAAGCTGCCCTCCGCTGGAAATGTACTGGTCTTCAAAACAATGCGCCTTGCCCGGCATCACCGGGCCGAGCGCTCCCTTTGCGATTTCATCGTCGATGGCAGCCAGCACCTCGCGCATTCCCGGGAAAAAGCGCGAGATGGTCGAGAAACCGTGCGCGATCGTATTGGATTTCGAGGGACGGAGATGCAGCGGGGTGCGTTCGCCCGTCAAACGGTTGTAGCGCTCCGCAAACGCGCCCTGGCCTTTGAGGGCCCACATCTGATCCGACAGGTGTTGCTTGATCAGAGGAATCTCCGTCTGCACGGCGAGGACGATGTCCTGCAATGACGTGCTTTCGCCGCGATTCGGCGCAACGCCAGTCAGAATCCACGCGCTGCGCTTCTGGTACATCAGGCCGCGGGTCCCGTCGATGGGATCCACGATGATTCGCCACTCCGCCGAGGACTCGCTGGTCCCGTGCGGAAACACCTTCGGCCCGTGCAGGCCTTCGGCGATCAGTACGAACGAGTGATCGCGGGACAAATCCTCAAAAAGTTCCAGGAGCATGTCTTCGCTGACAACGTCGATGGCATAGATCGTATCGCCTTCGTCATCTCGACGAATGTCGGCGAGCTCATCGAGCCTTTGTCGTTCCGTGGCTCCGACAACCGCATCGCGAACACGATCGTGAATCTGCCGCAGCGGCTGTATGAAATTGGGGAATGATGGGCCATCTCTTGATGGCCCATCATTCCCCAATTTCGTCATATGCCGGACCTGCCGTCCATTTTGTAATGGACGTTGGAAAGGTTTCTAAGCTCCTTGGCTTTGTCTTCCGGCAGCGTGTCACTGAGAAAGTTTCCGCCGCCAATTTCAGGACCTGCCAGATATTTCAGGAGGTTCGGCTTGCGCAGCGGCGGATGGAATTCGATGTGAAAGTGAAATCCGCTGTAGTCGGCACCGTCGGTTGGCGCATGGTGCAGCGTCATGACATAGGGGAACGGCATGCGCCAGAGGTTATCGTACCGAACAGTCATCACCTTCAAGACTTCGGCGAGGTCACGCAATTCATTCGAAGAAAGCCCGGACAACTCCGCATGAGTTGCCTTTGGAGCGACATAACACTCATAGGCGTATCGTGCGAAGTACGGGACAAACGCGACGGCCGATGAATTCTCAAAGACGATACGGCGACCGTCGTCATGCTCGGCCTGGAGAATGTCCTGAAAGAGCACTCGACCCGTTTCCTCGAAGTGTTGCCGGGAAATCATGGCTTCGTTTTCGATTGTCTTGAAGATGAAGTTCGTCGCGTAAATCTGGCAGTGGGGATGCGGATTGGAAACGCCAACGACCTCTCCCTTGTTTTCAAAAACAAGCACGTGACGAACCTCGGGGCGCCCACCAAGCTCGGCGTACTGCGCCTGCCAGGCTTTGAGAAGTTCTTCGATTTCGGAAACCTCGAGTTCTGCCAGCGTCAGATTGTGCTTCGGACTGTAGCAGACGACGCGCGCGAGTCCATGGGCTGGTCGATTCCGGTAGATGCCGGCTGGCGGAGAAAGTTCCTGAGGTGCGTTCGGCCCGACGCAGGGGTGGTCGTTGTCGAATGTGTAAATGCCCCGGTAGTCTTCGTTGCGGGCGCCGCTGACTCGCACATTGCCGGGACAGAAGTAACAGTCTTCCACATATTCCGGAGTGTGCAGCGGGGATGTTATTGTCGCGCCCTGCCACGGGCGGTCCTGACGGTGGGCGGCGATGATCACCCATTCCGAGCGCAGGGGATGCCAGCGCTGTTCCCAATGACCCGGCGGGATTCGCGTCATGCGCGATAGTTTCCGTGAAAACCATCACGCTTGTCGAACGGAAATTGGCGAACGAGGGGCCATCTCTTGATGGCCCCTCGTTCCCCAATTTACCAGGAAGGTCTGTTGCGGTTGCAGGCGGTGACGTTGGCGACGTAGCCTGCGCGTATGGAAGCGATATCGTCCGTTGCCAGTTTCCAGTCTGCTTCGGACAGCTTTGCGTAAACGCGACTCACAATCGGGGAGAGGAATCGCCCGTAGGTTTCCAGTACCGCTCTGTCCCTTGTCCGGATCGCCGTGAGTACTTCCTTCTGCGTAGCGGCCGTAATGACTTCCATGCGGCCGACAAATGCGCGGGCGACATGAGCCGGTTTCGGCTGTATCGACAGCGGTAGTATGGCGTCGACCGTTTGCGAGGGAACGATGTAGAAAACGCGAGTTCCCTGCTCGAACCACGTATCCTTCCACGTTTCGACCATGGCTTTGGCTTCCGCGTCATACATGCCCTGCGCTACCAGAAGCCCTTCGAGGGATTTCTGCAGCGACGCAAAGTCGGAAATCAGTTTCGGTGCTTCCAGCGTCGTCAGCTTGTCGACATCGCGAACAACCGTGTACCCGATTTTTCCGCCTCGATTTTCAAACAGAACGATACCCGGGATTTGTTCAACCCCGAGATTGCGGACTTCGATGGTGCCATCGGCATTTACCTGAGCTGCGATCGGCGGCTGGAAGCTCGCGATGCCGCGATAGAAAAGAAACTTTTCCTTCTGATTCCCCACCAGCACCGGATCGGATTCCGTCTGGCGTGCCGCGTAGTAGTGGCTCGGTCCGGATTCCAACGGATAGGACTGGGCCGCGCCGGGTGAGACCTTCACGTTGTTCCATTCAATCGTGCCGGTTGCGGTGGTCAGGTCTTTGATTGCAGCTGCCAGATTCGGCGGACCTGTCTTTGCGATGGTCGGGTAGTACTCCGTGATGAGTCCGTGCGGAAAACTGACTTTCACGTTCACTGCCGTTTCCTTCGGCGAATAGAAATAGAGGACAGGCGTTTCCATCCGGATCTTGCCCTGGCCCTCTCTGCCTCCAAGCAGGCTCACAGGACCGGTCCCAACTAATTTGACAGACGAAGGATCCGACAATGCCACAAAGCACGGCAGATCGCTGGGACCGCCCGCCGGCCGCCAGTCCACGGCCATTCCATCAATGCCGGCAACGGACGTGAAGGTTCCCCATTCGTGAACCGTCAGTCCCTTCGTAGTGCGCGGGTCATCTGCCGTACGCACGGCGGCCACAAGTATCGGGGCCGCAACGAGCAGAACAATCAGAGTCAGATGCCTGAACATGAAACGATCTCGCATACGACCTCCCTTTCGAAAAAAGAATCTATTGCGCGTCCACCCTGGTGATGTACGTCAGCGTGCTGGAACCCGCAGTCGCCGTCACTTCCCAGCAGCCGGCCTTCGGGAATGTCATGGCCGTTGCGATGTAGCCTGCCGTGCTGTCCTTCGCCAACTGGATCTTCAGCGGAGTCGATTCCCCATCCAGCCGCCGGCCGGTGATCACGAGATCGACGTTGGCCGGTTTCATCCACATCGTATTCACGGCCGTGCCTGCGACATACGGCTGATCCCAGGCCCAGATCGTTCGGTCATCGTTGATGTGCCACGGACCCGAGCCCAGCGCTGCCTTCGTCTCCTTCATCTTCGTTTCCTGAATCACAGGGGAAACCCTGCATTCGATTGGCGGAGGCGGCGCAGCAGCTTTAGGCTCCCCAACGGTTGGAACAATCAACTTTGTCATTTGAATCGGTGCAACCTTGGAGCCCGCAGTTACCTGATTCTCGGACTGAACCTGGATCGGAGCCTGAACCGATGCCGGTACATCTTCTTTCGGCAATTCCTTTGTTAACGCACTCGGCGTGTTGCTTACCGGCGCTGGCAATGCCGGCGCCGATTTCGAAGACGGTTCTCGCTGAACAACCTGAACAGAATTATCCTGGGCCAGCGGAGGCGCCCCGGCAAGGGGCGGAGCCGGCGCAGCAGATGTCGTGACCTTCTCCGGAGCACGAACGGCCGCAAGCGGCAGAGTGAGCCCGATCGCCACCAGCGCGACGACAATAACGGACCACGGCGTCGCAGCCAGTCGGTTCAGAGCAGGATCCAGCAACGCCACAAGCCGCCGCTCCAGATGCGACGGTTGCGCCATCGCCAGAATCGGGGACCGCATGGGATTTTCGCTGCGAAGCGTCCGGGCCAGTTCCAGAAGTTCTTCGGCATAGTGCGTACCGGCGGCTCCCATGCGAATTACCGTGTCATCGCAGGCTTGCTCGCTTTCGCGACGCAGGCGGGCATACGCAAGCCAGAACACCGGATTGAACCAGTAAATGGCGCGCGCCGCTTCCGCAAGAACCTGCACCACCCAGTCGTGCCGCTTGATGTGTGCGAGTTCATGTCCCAGAACCATCCATGCGCGATCGTCCGACCATTCATTCGCATGAGAAGGAAGCAAAACGCGAGGCACCAGAATTCCCCATGTACCGAGAAAGTGGCTGGACTGATTTTGAAGCAGACGCACGGGACGTCGAAATCCAAGGGACCGGCGAACGCGCTCCGCCATTTCGAGCCAGCGAGGGTCCGTCACAGGGACGGATCCGATGGCAACCCACGCCAGACGCAGCGCGCCGAGAAGCATGAAAAGCAGCCCTATGGCCGCGCCGCCAAGCCACATGGCAATTCCGATCTGCCAGATCGTCCAATGTTGAACAGGTACGGTTGCAGCGTGGGAAGAAACGGCCGGCGTCGCGTCCGTCTCAGAAATTGCCGCCGAATGGACCGGCACAGCCGCATTGGACAAGGGCGCGGACGTTTCCGCAACCTCCGTCCGAAAAGCGCCTTCAACCCAGCCGACAAGTCCGTTGGGCCATGCCGGAAGGGTCACGCTGCAGAGCGGCACAACCAGGGCCCCGATCAAACCAGCAGTCCAGATTGCATGGCGCAATGCCGCAGACTGACGCCGCAGCGCGCTTGCAATACAGGCGGCCACGGCAAGGACGATTGCCGATTTGATCATGATGGAGATCATTTGGGACCTCCCTTTTTAGCCTTGTCGATGAGCTTTGACAGACGGCCGAGTTCTTCTTCCGACATTTTCGCGCCGCCGCCGAGAAGCGCGGCCATCATCTTCTCCGCGGATCCTTCAAAGAAGGTTTCGATCATGTGGCGGAGCGCGGTCTGCCGCACAACATGACGCGGAGCAACGGGGAAGTAAACGTAAAGCATTCCCTGCTCTTCGTGACGCAGATGTCCCTTCTCTTCAAGAACGCGAAGCTGCGTGCGCACGGTGGAGGAATGCGGCTCGCCGGTCAGCTCGGCGATGACTTCGTTTGCGGTTGCGCGACCCAGGCGATAGATGATGTCCATGATCTGGCGTTCGCGACGGCTGAATACGGAATTTGGATTTTGTGGCATATTCGTTAATTTTGTAACAGAGTGTGTAGAAAAATAACAGCAACGCGCGGAAGCTGTCAAGAAATGTTTTGGAGGTTAGGGGGTTATGGGGACAGACCCCACAATCCCCGAACTCCTAATACATCACGAAGTCGTAGATCGTGTCGCCGACGGCAGCGATGACATGCTGGCGGCCGTCCAGCATGTAAGTCTGGGGGGCATTCGAAAGATTCCCGATCCGCGTATGCCAGAGCGGCTTTCCATTGGATGCATCGTAAGCCACGAAATTTCCGCTGCCGTCTCCGGAGAACACCAGTCCACCGGCCGTGGCCAGCAATCCCCCGCCGCCTCCGCCGGGGTATTCGTGTCGCCACACGACCTTGCCCGTCTTTGGATCGATTGCCGTAAGGTAGTTCCCCAGCGAACCGAGCTGCGACACCTGTTTTCCAGCCAGCCCCATGGAACCTCGCGGATCGGGATCCGTGAGATAGACCATGTTGAACCCATTGTGTTCCTGAACGTAGAACAAGCCGGTGTCCGGCGAGTACGCCGGTGGAGGCCAGTTCGTGACGCCGCCTTCCACGGGCGAAACCAGGGAGCCCGGAATCGTGGCCTCCTTGCCCGGATTGGGTTCCACCACTCCGTTTGAACGCATTCCCATGGCCCAGTTCGTCGTCGATCCATATTTCGTCGTCACCACGTGCGCGCCTGTGACGCGATCGAGCGTGTAAAAGTATCCGTTGCGCGCGGCGGTCGACACGAGCTTCCTCGGCCGCCCATTGATTGTGGCGTCGATGAGAACCGGAGTCTGTGAGGAATCCCAATCGTGCGTGTCGTGAACGGAAGTCTGGAAATACCAGGCCATCTTCCCCGTGTCCACGTTCACGGCAATCAGCGAACATGTGAACAGATTGTCGCCGGGGCGGCCCTGCCCGGTGTATCCCGGAGTGGGATTGCCCGTACCGAAAATATAGAGCCTGGTTTCGGGATCGTAGGATCCGGGAACCCAGACCTGCCCACCGCCATGACGCGCTGCTTCCAGATTGGGCCAGGTTTCGAGGCCGGGATCTCCGGGATTCATGGGGACGGTGTAAAACTTCCATTGAAGCTTCCCGGTCTCCGGATCGAACGATTGCAGGAATCCCGGAGAATCGATGTCATTGCCGGTACCGACCAGCAAATGATTGTCGACAACGATGGGCGCCATCGTTGAGAAGTACTGTTGATTGAAGTCCGAAATTTCCACGGACCATCGTTCGGCGCCGGTTCTGGCATCCAGCGACACGAGGTAATTATCCGGGGTCTCAAAGTAGAGAAAGTTATGCCAGATTGCCGCGCCGCGGTTTCCAATGTGGGTGCCGCCTCGGGTCTTCCAGAAGTAGTGCCAGATCTCGTGCCCGTCACGGGCATCGAGTTTCCATACGTTGTCGGGAGCCGTGACATAGAGATAGTCATCGACCATCAGGATGCTGCCTTTGATTGTCGCTCCGCCTCCTGCGCCGAACTCCCCGGTGCCGACCCCACCCACGATGAGGTTGGCGCCGCGGCCCGTCGGGGAGCCCGCAGTAACCCGGCCGATCCATGACAGGGTGAGATTCTTCACCGTCGTCCTGTCGGCCTGTTTCAAGGTACTGAAGCGCCGGCCGGTGTAATCGCCGGAATATGTGGGCCACGAGTTGGCGAGGGGTTTCAGAAGCGCTGCAGGATCGAGCCCGCCCTGTGCCTGAGCACCGATCAATGCAGGCGCGATGACCAGGACGCAAATAAGAAAGAGCTTTCGGATTGTCATTTCAAAGTCACCAGATATGCGGTTACGTCGTGAATGTCTTTGTCCGTGTAGGTTGGGAGAAGCTTGCGATGCGCTTCGCGGGGATCGCGGATTTCAACCTTCGGAACATCTCCGTTGCGGCGGAACGATCGTGAGGAGCCGTCCTCGAGATTCACGATAACGACAAAGTCATCGATGCGTCCGAGTCGGCCTTCGACTTTTGGTCCGGAGGGCGGAGTTACGCTAACCATCACCGGATTGGCTGCAGGTGCGCCGCCGCCAGCGCCGCCTCCTCCGCCACCGCCGCGGCCACCACCACCGGTTTGGCCACCGAGCCATGCATTCTGCAACTGCATCGGATTTATATTTCTCGAACCGATACCCGCCAGATCGCCTGTGGCCGAGTGGCACGTGCTGCAGGTTTTCGAGAAGTAGGCCTGACCGGCAGCCGCGTCTCCGACAAGCACATTCAAAACCGCCGGGGTTCCCCGAGGAGGCCCACCCTGCCCCTGCATCGTTGCCGCAATGCTGTGAAGGTACTCCGCAATCGCTTTGACGTCATCCGCGAGGAGTGCGAATTTGGGCATGGGTGGCAAGCCCGGATTGTTGCGTCCGTTCAGAATGACCGGGCCGATGAGTTCGCCCGATTGATCCCCCAGCACCACTGCCGATCGAAGCAAATTCGGCCCGCCCTGATCTCCGCCGCGGAGGTCTGCTCCATGGCAAAGTCTGCAATTGGCTCCGTAGAGTCCATTGCCGCGAGCGATCATCGCGGGATCGCCGAGCGGCCGCTGCTGTGCGGGAAAAGTCGCAGTGGGGTTGCCGACTCCCGGAGTCGCCGGCGCAGCGCCACGATTCCCTCCCCTGCCGCCACCCTGCGCCGGCGCCGCAGGTGCTGCCGGCAGCGGAGGCGCAGCTTGCTGAGCGGCAATCCCGACAGCAATCCAAGAGAGAAGAATCAGTGTTCCAGTGATCCAATGGGATCGACGCCGCAGCAGTCTCATCTGTCACCTCAACGATTGGTTAGTGCCTCGGAAACGCGGAATGATAGTGCGCTTTTGGAGTGGGAAGCAAGCTGTAGGGGTACCTCGTGGAACAGGAGGGGACGGCGAGCCTGGCGAGCCAGGGAGGTGGACAAGTTCAAACAGAGAATTATTTTGGTTCTTGACCTACCACCCCGGCCTTCGGCCCCCCCTCCTGTACCAGGAGGGGAATCGTCACTTCGTTTTCAGCCGGATCACGCTGACGGAATGGGCTGGGAGTTCGTGCGCAAATTTCGTGGCGGCGTTGCTGATCGTGACCGCCTGCGGAACAACCTTCATCGGTTCAGCGACGGTGTTGATTGCCCCCAGTTCTCCAGTGATCATCTCGCCCGAAGCATCCTTCCGGACGCTCGCGATGCCTTCCAGATTGATCTGAAGCACCTGGGACTTCGCCTGTATGTTGACGAGCTTCAGAATGACATCGCCCGTTGGCGTGTCTCTTGTTGCGCTCGCGTATATTCCATCGACAGGAGGTGGCGTCGCCGGCGGATTTGCCGGAGCCTGGGCCGCTCCGCCGCGCGGCGGTGGAGGATTTGGATTTACCGCCACCGGAATCTGGTCCGCAGTCAGCATCGGCAACCCGTCGATCTTTGCCGGCAGTACCACATCACCGCGATTCCTGGAGTACATTCTCTGCACGTAGTACGAAGGCGAACCGAAACTTGTCTGAACGTCATAGCCGATCAGGTTCACGGCCCACTGACGACCGCCCGGATTCACGTTCACAAACAGTGGCGCATACGCGTTCATCATCACGACATCCGCGTTGCGTTCGAGACCGGTAAGCCATGCGGCATCGGCCAGCGCATAGGCCAAAATCGGTGTATCACCGAATCGCGGTCCGGTAACGGGGGCGTTGGTGGCCCACTCTCCTGCAAAGATCCTCGTTTTGCTGCGGTCGTATTTGTCATACAGATGCGCCTGTCTCAGCGCCGTCGGTATGTTCATGTAGAAGTGATCGTCCAGCAGATCCGGTTTCCGGCTATGCGTAAATCGCCTGTTCGGATCCGGATTATCCAGGTCCTGCGATCGCATCGACGAAATGACTTTCAGGTTCGGGTACTTCGCCTTGATCGCGTCATAAAACATGGTGAACCGGGCGTCGTACGATGCGGTGCCGTTGTTCAGCCAGTCTTCATTTCCTATTTCCACCAACCGCAGCTTGAACGGCTGTGGATGTCCGTCCTTTGCGCGCCGCGCGCCCCAGGTGGTTTTCACATCGCCGATGATGTATTCGATTTCATCCAGGGCATCCTGAACGTGGGGCTTCAGCGCGTCGCCGGTAATAATGTTCGCACCGCGATCGATGTGCAGCCCGGCATAAAGTCCCGGGATGGGCTCCATGTTCAGGTCTTCACACCATTCCAGGAATTCCAGCAGGCCCACGCCATCGGAAGACCGGTAGTTCCACGGGCTCAAATGCGTCGGGCGGTCCTCCAGCGGGCCGATTGTCGCCTTCCAGTTCCAACGGTTGTCGTAGTTCGGACCCTCGAGATAGTTCCCGCCGGGAAAGCGAAGAAAACTCGGCTTCATCTCGGCAAGAAGCTGCATGATGTCGGGCCGCATCCCGTTGGGCCGATTCTTGTACGTTGGGGGAAAAAGTGAAACGAAGCTGAACCAGATCGTTCCGGGACTGCCGGTCGAAATCACAAAGCGGGTGGAGGACGATGGTGCGACCTTGCCGGTCTTCAACGTCGCGGTGTACTTCTTCCAGCCGGATCCGATCTGCGCAACGTCCGCTTTGGCGAACACGGTTTTCCCATCGTTGCTTTCAATCGCAACCGTCAATGCTCCTTTGAAATTGGCGCTGGCCTTCGCGTAGAACGACGCACGATAGGTCGTGTCCGGCTTTACAGGTATTCCCCAGTATCCCTCGTTGGCGACGCCAACCCGCTGAGTGCCAGTAATCGAACTGGCATCCAGTTTCAGCGCGACATTGAGGGCTGTGTTTGGAACAGGATCCTTATCCAATGCGATGGAACCATCGCCGCCGTTGTACTTCGCAACAGACCAGTTCACCGCGGTCTGCGCGTTGTCGCGGAAGGTTCGATTGCGGATCAGTTCCGCATACAGCCCACCGTCATAGGAGAAATTGATCTCCTCATTCATCAGCCCATAGAAGATCGGATCGATCTTTGCCCCGGGTCGATCGACAGTTACGGTGAGCGTCACCGATTGCTGGGCGAGGAGCGCCGTCGCAAGAATCGCAATGACAGCCATAGCCGGAAACAGAATTTTGGTTCGCATTTGAGCGGGAGTCTAGCACGAGTAGATGCCTCTCCTGAAGGGAGGCATTAATGCGTTTGACGCATCAAGTTCCCGACATCAGCACTCTGCATTCGCCAATCGCCAATTTGGAACATCCTTTTGCATTGAGCGTTATCGATGGCACAGCCCTAGAGGCTCTGGTTGTTGTTAGTGCGGAATGCAAAAGGATGTTCCAAATTGGCGATCGGCGAATGCAGAGTGCTGATTTTAGGACTGTCGCCTGATACCCTACGCAAACATGCACGTCCATTTCAGCCATCATTCTCCGGGAAAGCCCTTGTCCGATTTCGTGGATCTTTTCTGGTACTGGACCGGGCATACGCAACCGATGTCACGGGAGCGCATTCTGCCGATGGGTTCGGTCGAACTCGTCATCCTGCTGAACAATTCGAAAACCGCTCACTCCGGCATGTCGGGCCCCCGCTCCGAACACTTTGTCATCGAGAGGCGAGCTGCCGATCATCTCCTCGGAGTGCATTTCAAGCCGGGTGGCGCGTTTCCGTTCCTGAAATTCCCATATACGGATCTTCACAATGCCCACATCACTCTTGCCGATCTGTGGGGCGCGCGGCCCGCTGACCGGTTGCTGACCATGCTGAACGAAGCGCCGACGGTCGCCATGAAGTTCCAGGCTCTGGAGTGCTGGCTCCTGGGAATTGCGCATCGCCCGCTTCAGCATCATCGTGCAGTTTCATTTGCGGTGGAGCAGTTCCGAAAAGACCCTGGCCTTCTCACAAGTGCGCAGGTCGCAGAGAATGTCGGATTCAGCCAGCGGCGATTCATCGAGCTCTTTCGCAGCGAAGTGGGGATGACACCAAAACTTTTCTGCCGCGTGGAGCGCTTTCAACACGTGATACATGCCACCGGCCAGAGTCCCGATGTGGACTGGATCGATCTGGCGCTCGACCACGGCTATTCCGATCAGTCGCACTTCAACCATGACTTCCGGGAGTTCAGCGGTTTGCGACCCTCAGAATATCTCCGCCTGCGCACCGCCAATATCGGTCACGTTCTATACCCCGACTGACGACGCGTCAGTTTTTTACAATACGCCGACTTCCTTTCCTTTTAAGATGCTCGCGGTACGAAACCAGGGAGGCCGTCCATGTCCGTGAATTCGATTCCGCAGGGTTACCACACGATCACGCCGTACTTCAGCGTGCGAGACGCGCATGGGCTCGTCGACTTTCTGAAGCGGGCTTTTGATGCTGTTGTAGAGATTCACACCATGCCCGACGGTTCCGTGCTCAATGCGCAGGTTCAGGTCGGCGATTCCATGATCCTGGTTGGTCAGGCGCCCAAAGACCAGCCGGCGGACAGGCTGATGCCGGCAATGCTCTATATGTATGTTGAAAACGCAGACCTGGTTTACCGGAAAGCGATTGCGGCCGGTGGTGAATCGATCCGCGAACCTGCGGACCAGTTCTACGGTGATCGCGTGGGAGCCGTGCGCGATCTCGCCGGCAACCAATGGTGGATCGCGACGCACAAAGAAGAAATGTCCTCGGAAGAAATGACACGCCGAGCCGCATCACGGCAACAAGGCTGACTGGAGGCGGAATGGCAGCGAAGAAGAAACCTTTTGCCCGGCAGTTGAATCGAGTTCGCAAAATCTGCATGTCGCTTCCCGAAACCGTGGAGAAGATTTCCCACGGCGAGCCGACGTTCTTTTCGAAGAAAGGCGTGTTCACGATGTTTTCGAACAACCACCATAACGACGGCCATGTTGCCGTGTGGGTTCCGGCTCCTCCGGGTTTACAGGAAGCGCTCGTGGCAGAAGAACCAAAGACCTACTATCGGCCACCTTACGTTGGCAGCGGGGGCTGGATCGGAATTGAACTGGATCAGATCGGAGATGAAGCGCTTGAAGCACATATCCGCCAGGGATGGAGCCTGATCGCGAAAAGAAAGTAGGCGCTGCAGGCTCGGTCCGCGACCGAGTGCGGTTTTTCCTTCTAAAGAAATCAGTGCCAGGATCGCCCATTTGTGGTATCCGATAGGCATGCTCAAAAGGCCGGTCCTGCTCTCGCGTACCCTGATTCTGCTGGGCGCATTGCTTGTTTCCACAAGCCTGTTTGCCCAACGCGAGCGGCAGATTCCGCCTCCGGAGAATGCGGAATTCGGATCCAAGTTCTTTTCTCAGCTGAGGAGTATCTTCGGCAGATTCCGCGACGCGGACCTTCAGCGCGTCTTTCAGTTGGCGGATCCCATCCAGTGTCCCGAGCTGATATCCGGCAAAGGCGAATGGCGTCCCGTCGCCTTCATCAATGAAAAACGCGAGCTCGGCGACTGGTTCCGAAGCAGTATCGCGGAGGTGCGGGAGGATCTTTCCGTCTATGTGTTCAAGGGGACATGCCAGGGAGATCGCGGCAATATCGATCTGACGACGAAGTATCCGGTAGGAGAAAGCATCGAAGCATTCAATGCCGGGAGAATTCCGTTCAGTCAGATTGACGTCAATGTGAACGCGCCGGTGCGTCTCACATTCGATTCCCGGTCCGGAGCATATGCTTTTGATCTGCCCTTTCTGTATCTGGTCAGCCGCCAGGGCACCAGCAACATCTACAGCCTCATTCCTCCGCGTTTCGGAGATAAGTACGCCACCGATGTGTCGAATGCCTGGGAGTGCAAGTCCGTTTCTTCGATCGATATCACCTATCGTTTCCTGATCTGCCGGACATCGACGGTCGACCGAAGTTCACAATCCAGGAACCAGCCGCGAGGTACTCCGTCGTTCGGGTCCAGCGCATACTTTATCCTGTCGGACGGATCCGAAGCTCAGTCCACAGTGACACTGAACTTCGGCGGAGTGGATGAGCCCGCTGCGACTCCCGCGGATCCGAAGCCCGTTCCGGTTGTCGATCCCGGTGTCGTCGGGTGGCAGGCGCCCGGATACCGCTCGCAAATCCTCGATGTCGGCAATTCCGAATTTCGAATCCGGTTCAGTCCGCAGGCATGGACCAGCCGTATCGGTTCATCGCAGGTGGTGTCCAATCAATCGGTCGCGAGCCTACAATCCTCAAGACCCGGGGAAGCTGCGGACTACTGCGTGTGGAGCCCTGCCGCTGCAAATATGGTCAGCCGATTGTTGTCTGACGAACCGGACATGGAAGTGTCCTACTCGGTGTCGGGCCTCGACAGGGGGGCCGGTCAATCGACCGCTTCCATCAGCTTTGTCATGAAGTCACTTACCGGAACCCGTATCGGAACACTGCAGTGCTTTTTCTCTCGCACCGAAGTTGCAAGCGCAGTTGGGTATGATCGATGGGCTGCAATTGTCGGGGGCCAGCTGAAGCTGGAAGTTCGGGGGAACTAGCGCCCTGCAACTCATCAGTAGCCTTCGTCCCGTCCCTTCACCATAATTTCGTCGTGACAATTCGAACTTCCTTCGACTTCCTGACCTACCCTGCCACTCGCGCGGCCTTTCGCGAATACTTCCGTCGATGGAAGCCCGTTCTGTCGAATCTGATATCGAGCGATGTGTACACCATGGCGTCGGCCATCTCCACATGCGCCGTGCTTTCGTTTTTCCCTTTCACGATTTTGCTCATCAGCATCATGCAGAACGTCTTTCATTTCGATACCGCCACCGAATGGATCGGGAAGCTGATTGAAGCTTATATTCCGTCTTTGAGCCGGGCGGTAACGCCGACTGTCATTGCGATGGATATTCAGAAACATTCGGGTAGCGCTCACCTGGAACTGATATCTGCGCTCATTCTAATGGCGAGCGCCATCGGCGTTTTTGTACCCATTGAAGTCACGCTGAATCGCATCTGGAAAGCATCGGAGAACATGAGCTTCGTCAAAAACCAGATCATTTCGTTTGCTGTGGTTTTTTTATGCGGAATGCTATCGCTGTTCTCCTTCCTCATTGGCGGAATCAGCCTGTGGATCATAAAGGGGACGCTGGGTCACCTGCCTTTCCCTCGCGTTGAACAATTTGCAGATCTTGCTTCCGTCAAGATTCTCGGATTCCTGCTTTCGATGACTCTTTTCCTTTTGGTGTTTCGATTCCTTCCGAATATTCGAATGCCGATGGACACATTGATTCGTGCGTCGGTATTTACAGGAGTGATTTGGGAACTTGGCAAGTACGCCTTTATCTGGGGGCTGGGAAAGCTGGATATCGGCGCAATCTATGGAGCCTATTTCACTGCGGCAGTGGTGCTGATCCTGTGGAGCTACGTTTCGGCGATGATCATGATTCTCGGAGCGGAGCTCGCGCACCGCGAGCTCCTGTCGCTCCGATTATTTCGCCCGGCCTGGGAGGAATGGCAGCTACTTGACGCTGACCGCAGCCGGCCTGTTTGAAGTCGCATCCGGCGACTTCTCGAAAACCGGATGGCACCAATGACGGTACTTTGGAGACCGGCCGTGCACCACATTGTCGAAAAGTTTTCGCAAAGCGATCGTTCCCTCACCAACCTGCCCCGATCCGACGTTCCGGAAATCGACCCGTGATATGGCGCTGATCTGCACGCCGGTTCCGGAGAAAAACATTTCGTCGGCGAGATAAACTTCCGTTCGATCGATAGTTCTCTCGACGATCTTCCAGTTCAGTTCGTCGCGCATGAGCTGAATAATAGTTCGCCGCGTGATGCCCTCGAGAACATTGTCGGTAATCGGCGGCGTCGCCCATTCGCCGTTGCGATACATGAAAATATTCGCCGCCGAACCCTCAGATACATGGCCGTCCTGATTGAGCACAATCACTTCGTCGAAACCTGCACGATTGGCGTCCGTCTTTGCAAAAGCGGAATTCACGTAGGCGCCGGCGATTTTGCCGCGCGCGGGAATGATGTTGTCATCCACACGCCGCCAGGATGAAACCGTCACATGCATGCCGTTCTCTTCGTTGGTGCCGTACCGGCCGAAAGGAATCGCGACGATCGACACCTGCGGATGCACGTTGTGCAGGCGCACGCCGATAATTTCGTCGTCAAAGAACGCCAGGGGACGGATGTAGCAGTCTTCCCGATGGCCTTCCTTCCGCATGAGCTCGGTAAGGTTCTTTGTCAAATCCGCAGGTGTGTATGGAAGGTCCATGCACAGTAGCCTCGCGGATTGAAGAAACCGTGTGAAGTGGTCCACCGGGCGAAAAATAAAGAGCTGTTTTTCGTCTTCATTCCAATAGGCGCGAAGCCCTCCGAACACCGCGGTCCCATAATTCAACGCGTGTGTAAGGATGCCGACCTTCGCCTCTGGATAGGGGACGATACGGCCGCCAAAGAATGCATATTTCGGTAAAACCTGAGCGCTCACCTGATCACCTCGTTCGAAAGTCTACCATAGCGGCAACTGGCGCAGGCTTCAGGCGGGGACTGCGGATGCGAAAGGTCAGAAGACAACCCAGGGCAGCAATCTCGGCTGCGACGAAAAACGGGAGGTCCGGACTGAGATAGCCGAAAAGTGCGGTCGCCATCAGGGGCGCGACAAGCCTGGAGATTCCGGCGAACGTCTGGGCCACGCCCAGAGCAGTCCCGTAGTCGGCGGCGTCGGTAGCTTTGGAGAGCAGCGCGGTGGTCGCCGGAAACAACAACGCGGTTCCTATGGGAATGAGCGGAATAACCAGGGCAAGGACCCAAAGATTGGGCGCCAGGGGATAGCCCGCCAGTCCAACAATCAGAAACACCGTGCCGATTCGCATCGACCAGAGTTCCTTGATTCGATCGACGATGGGGCCAAGCAGGGCGGAGCGCATGATGACGCTGAAGACATTCTGATAAAAGAAAATCGACCCGATGGTCAAAACCGTAATGCCGAATTTGGCAGAGAGAAAAAGAGCCAGCACGGAAGACATGCAGGTCTGGCCGAACATTCCGACGGCATAGATCAGCGTCAGCCGCTGCGCATCTCCTGCGGGATGACGAATCACATGCCAGGCATTGCGCCACACCGGCTGCCGTTTTCGGACCGCCTGACCCGGCTTCAGCGATTCCGGCAGCCACATGAAAGCGAACACCAGATTGACCACGCACAACGACGCGGCCAGAGCGCCAGGGGCCAGCTGACCGTAGGCCGCCGCCCAGGAGCCCAGCACCGGCCCTGTCATGGTTCCGATATTTGTACCCGCGGAAAGCCATCCCAGCGAGCGTGTCCGCGCTTCGGGTCGAACGGTGTCGGCGACATAAGCCTGGGTCACACCCGTCGTCCCGCCACCAGCGCCCTGGATCACACGCGCCAGTACGAGCATCCCCATGGAGTGGGCAAACCCGAAGATGAGGTATCCGGAGCCCAGCGCCGCAAGACCTACCAGTAGCGCAGGGCGGCGGCCATAGCGATCCGATACGCGGCCCCAGAGCGGTGCAGAAATCAGCTGCGCCACATAAAACGACGCCATGATGATGCCGATATTCAGGGGAGAGATCTTCAGCGCCTTGGCGTAAAGCGGCATCAGGGGGAAGATCATCGCCGATCCCATGAGATCGAGCGTTGCAACGGCGATGAGAATAGCCAGGCGCCGGAAATCATCCCGCGCCTGAATCGACTTGCTCTGGCTCTCCGGTTCCATCGTCCTCCCTCAAGGCATTATACTTCGTGGCAATCATGGCTTTGGATACGCACATCCAGCGCGGACTTCGACATCTTCGAAAATCGGATCCCATTTTGAGCTCGGTGATACGCAAGGCAGGTCCATTCCGGCTGAATCTGCGGCACGATCGTTTTCATGCGCTCGCACTGGCAATCGTTTCACAACAGATCTCAGGAAAAGCCGCCCGCAGCATATGGGAAAAGCTGAAGACCATCGCGGCGCCGATGTCGCCAGAGCGTATTTGCCAATTCAGCGTGGATGAACTTCGCGTGGCGGGCCTATCGAAGCAGAAGGCAAGCTACATCATCGATCTGGCGACACATGTCTGTGAAGGCAGGTTGAACCTCAGCCGCATCGGAAGGCTGTCCGATGATGAGGTGATCGAGTCTCTGGTTGCCGTAAAAGGAATCGGCCTCTGGACGGCGCAGATGTTTCTTATCTTTTCGCTGGGCAGGCTGGATGTGCTTCCCCATGGCGATCTGGGCGTGCGGATGGCGATTCAAAAACTCTATGGCCTCGACGAACTCCCCAATCGAGAAACCTGCCACCGAATAGCGGGACCCTGGCGCCCCTATGCCAGCATCGCCACCTGGTACTGCTGGCGCAGCCTGGAGTAATGCGGGGGAATTCGGGTCCGCCAATCGCCCCTCCTGGCCAGGAGGGGTGGACGCGACATCAAGAAAATATCGCGCAGCTTCCATTGATGGAGCGGACGGGGTGGTGGTTCTTGATCGAAGAATTTTTCTGTTGAGTCTGAGCCACCACCCCGGCCCTTCGGGCCACCCCTCCTGGCCAGGAGGGGCTATTGGCTCCTGAATTCACACTATCTTTTATAGATGAATTCGCGACCAAGGGATCCGCTGCCCTGGAACCAGGCTTTTAGTTCCATGGGACTGTCCGGATTGCTCTTCGCAAATTCAAACTCCTGGCGTTCTTCCACAAACTGGGACTGCACTGCGGCATTCGTGATGAGCGTGGCCAGGAGCTTCGTCTGGTACTTGTCCCACACCTGGACGACGGAATTTCCCCGGTCCACAAACGCATAGGTTCCGGCAGGAAGTACATGGCCCGGAATTTCAACGGCTTGATCGAAATTCGCAAGTGTTCCGGTTACAAGACCCTGGGCACTTGCAGCCTGAGGGGCCGCCAGTACCAGTGCGGCAAGCGCAAACAACACCAACAAATGGATTTTGAGAACTGACATTGGATTGAACCTCCCTGAAATTTTTGGACTCGTATGGGTTAGACAGGGAGGGGTCGAAGCGAAATGTTAAGAAAGGTAAAGAGGCGCCCAGCTGGGGAAGGCGGGCGCCTCTTTCATTTTAGATATGGAAGCGGAACCCAAACGTGATCTGGCGTGGAGCGCCTATCGTTCGAGGGTTGGTCTGAACAATGAACTCCTTGTTGAGAATGTTCTGCATGTTGAAGAACACATCCGTGCTCTCGTGCACCTGACGGGAAACGGTGAGGTCGACCGTCGCAAACCCACCAAGCCGCCTTGTGGGATCGTTCGTATCGTCATCGAATTGAGCACTTGAGTAATGATACGCAGCGCCAACGTCCACGAACCGCTTGTTCGTGTATGTCAGGGCAGCGGTTCCGCGGTGACGGGGCACTTGCGCGAGAAACTTGCCGATCAGCGCGGGATTGGCGTCGAATTCCGCCACGCGCGCCACGTCATAGATGTAGGCGGCGTTAAGTTTCCAATACGTGAATATCCTGTACTCTGCATCGCTTTGAATACCCCAGATGTGCGCCTGGCCCATGTTCTGACGCTGCTGCGTCACGTTGACGCCAACGGTTGAAATGGTGATATTCGAAACGGCATGGTTGAAGTCATTGTCGAAGAATGTATTCCGCCAGGTCAGATTTCGGATGGGCTCAAGATTGACTCCGCCTTCCCAACCGAATAAACGCTCCGGCCCAAGTTGATCGTTGGCCGTCGTCAAAGTAGTACCAACCGAGAACTGACGATACAGTTCGTTGAGCGTTGGCGCGCGGAATCCCCAGCTGATACCGCCCCACGCCGAGACGCGATCCGAGAACTTATACAGCGCTGCGGCGTGTGGACTCCCCACGCTGTTGTCCTTGTCTGCATACTCGGCATTGATGGGCAACACCGTATCGGCCGTGTTGAGGTCTGTTTCGACTCTGGACGCATGGTAGTTCTTCCAGTGATCGAGCCGTCCGCTCAGTGTGACTCGGAATTTCGGCGTGACCGCAATCATGTCCTGCACAAATCCGCCGAAGTACTGCTGCCTGCCACCTGCGATGCGAGACAGGGTCTGTGTTCCATTAACGGCGTATGCCGTTTCGTTGGTGGAGCCCTCGACCCAGGTCGAGTCTGCTCCGATGGTCAGAATGTTTCTTCCTCCAAGGACCTTCGTCCACTGCGCCATCCCATTGATGGATTTCACCGGCACGCGCTGCGTTAGAGTTTGCCGAGAAACGGATCGCGGAGGTGTTGCGGCCGGCACAGCCAGGAAGTTGCTGTGAAATTCTTCGAAGTTGGTATTGACGGCAACCTGCAGATCACTTCCGTCCGGAAGTGTGGCGCGGACTCCGCTGTTGCCGGACAGCCAACGGGTGTCGTTTCCTTCAGGTACACCGGGAGTCACCGTTGTTGCCACTTTCGCGTTGTTTCGATTTTCGGTGAAGCGCCCGCCATTGAAATAAATATTCACTTTGCTCGACAGCGCGTAGTTTGCCTTGAAGTTGAAATTGGAATAGTGAACGTTGGCTTTCGTGTCGACGAGTCCGCGATCATCGGGGGCAATGACGGGATACCCGTTACTGTTCATGATGGAACCTTCCAGCGATACGCCTAACTTTCCGTAAACATCGCTGACATAGAAATCCACCTTCGGGGTGTAGAGGCCGTCGTACTGGCCGGGGACCTTGCTGCTGAAATAGCCGAACTGCGGCTGGAAAATAATGGTGCGTTTCTGTGGGCTTCTCGAATCGATGCTGACGACACCACCAAGCGCGTAGTTCCCGTATAAGCTTGATGTTGTTCCATCCACGATTTCCATTTTGGTGGCATTCATCAACGGAACGCGTGTCCAGTAAACCCATCCACCGAATGGATCATTGAACGGAGCATTATCGAACATGACCAGGGTTCTTCCGCCACCACTCGGACCAATTCCTCTAAGCGAGACGCCCTGGGAAGTGGGATGCGTCACGAGACTGCTGGAGCGCCGGAACAGGCTGTACGTCGGGATCTGACGAAGAACGTCGTCTGCGACAAGAGCCGGAGAATTCTGGATCTCCTCCTCGTTCAGGACGCTGATGCTTTCCGGCACGCTGTCCAGTCGCTGTTCGCTGCGGGTTGCGGCGACACTGATTTCTTCCGAAGGTCCTGCAGGTTCCAGACGGACTTCTACTGGCGCAGAAGTTTGCGTTCGAAGATCGACAACCATGGTCTGGCTACTGAAGCCCGGGGCCTCTACCTTGACGTCGTATGTCGCCGCAGCCAGACCATCCACTTTGAACTTGCCGGTGCTGCTTTGGGCCGACTTCTGAAGAGTTCCCTGCTTTTGAGTCACCGTCACGCTGGCGCCATTGATCGGCAGCCCCTGGCGATCCAGTACTGTTCCATCGATCTGCCGCGTTGGCGCAGCGGGCGTTTGAGCCCCGGCAGCAATGCAAAAGACAAGGGCCAAGAGACCGGATACCAGCCATTTATATGAATTCATTAGAGAACCTCCCCCGATTTCCGCCGAAGGATACCACAGCAGGCTGTCATTGAATATGTGCGAGACTGTTCGCTGTCATGAAGTCCTATCGAGAAGAACTGACATTCGAAACCCGTACCCGACGGGCGTATCTGAACATTACGCCGCAGGTGGAAGCGGCATTGAAGAAGAGTGGAATACAGGAGGGACTCTGTCTCGTCAATCCGATGCATATCAGTGCGAGCGTGTACATCAACGATGACGAACCGGGACTCCTCTCCGATTACGACAAAGTCCTGGAGCGACTGGCGCCGCATGAGCCCGTGGATCAGTACCGTCACAACGATACCGGTGAAGACAATGCCGACGCGCATATCAAACGCCAGCTGATGGGCCGCGAAGTTGTGGTTGCCGTAACGCGAGGAAAGCTCGACTTTGGCCCATGGGAGCAAATCTTCTACGGTGAGTTCGATGGCCGCCGCAAGAAGCGCGTTCTCATCAAGATCATTGGGGAATGAAAACGAGCAGGGAATCGGTAGTGTCTCAGATTGAATCCTGGCTCGCGGGTCAATTTGAAAATGTGCAAGCAGATTCCCCTCCTGGCACAGGAGGGGTGGCCGAAGGCCGGGGTGGTAGGTCAAGTCCCAAACGAATTCTCTGCTTGAACGTGTCTACCTCCCCGGCGCGCTACGCTCGCCGTCCCCTCCTGTTCCAGGAGGGGAGTCGAGAAAGGCTCTATTTCAAAGTACCCCGCAGACACTACCAGGAAATCCCTTTCCCTTCAGGAGAGGGATGTTGCCCCGATTACAGCAGGGAGACGGGGTCGACGTCGATCAGGACGCGGGTGCCGCCGAGCTTTTGTTCGTCCAGATGAGCGCGCAGCTGACCCAGTAACCGATGCAGCGGAGGGCGGGACGAAGCCTTGAGCAACAACTGATATCGATGAACCTGCTTGACGCGCTCCAGGGGAGCAGGCGCCGGGCCGAGAATCCGCACCGTATCGGTCCGCACGCTGTTCAGATAATCCCCAATGCCTCGCGCTGCAGCAGATGCCGCTTCCTTGTCGCGGTTCGTCACCACAATTCCAGCCAGCGCGGTAAACGGAGGGTAGAACATCGATTTCCGGTATCGCGATTCGCGCGCATAAAAGTCCTCGAACCGCTGCGTGCAGGCCAGCTGAAACGTGTAGTGGTCCGGGAAAAAACTCTGGATGATCACTTCACCCGGACGGTCGCCACGGCCGGACCGTCCGGCAACCTGCGTCAGCAGCTGAAACGTCCGCTCAGCGGCACGGAAATCCGGCATGGAAAGCGCCGCATCGGCGGCGAGCACTCCCACCAGGGTCACCTGCGGAAAATCGTGCCCTTTGGCGATCATCTGCGTTCCCACCAGCACGTCGATCTCTCCGCGCCGGAACCCGCCAAGTACGCGCTCAAAGTCGCGCACGTGCCGCATGGTATCCCTGTCGATGCGCCCAATCCGCGCACCTGGAAACAGTTCGCGTAAATCGGACTCGATGCGCTCGGTGCCCTCTCCCACGAATTGCACGTACTCGCTTCCGCACTCGGTACATTTCGACGGTGGACGCCGTGCCTGGCCACAGTAGTGGCATAGCAGTTTGTGGATTCCGCGATGATAGGTCATCGCCACACTGCAGGAGCTGCACTGAAAATTGAAACCGCAATGCCGGCACAGAAGAAACGCCGCGAATCCCCTCCGGTTCAACAGAACCATGGACTGCTCGCCGAGTTCCAGCCTCTGCTCGACAGCCTCGAGCAACCGCCGGGAAAAAATAGTCTGCTTGCCGACGGTGGCGTATTCCTCGCGCATGTTGACGATCTCCACCGCAGGCAGCGGCCGATCCTCGACACGATTCGCCATGTGAACGTAGCTGAACTTCTTCGACTCGGAATTTTGAAACGACTCCATCGACGGCGTGGCTGAACCAAGCACAACAGTTGCACCGGTATTCTTGGCGCGGACAACGGCAACATCGCGAGCGTTGTACCGTGGAGTTTCTTCCTGCTTGTAGCTGGTTTCGTGCTCCTCATCGACAACGATCAGCCCGGGATTGGAAAGAGGGGCAAACACGGCCGATCGTGTCCCCACGACAATCGGCGCAAAGCCTCCGCGTATGCGAAGCCACTCGTCGATGCGCTGCTTTTTAGTCAGGCCGCTGTGAAGTACGGCGGTCCGTCCGGGGAATCGCTCGGCAAATCGCTCCACCAGCTGCGGAGTCAGGCCGATTTCCGGCACGAGGATAAGACACGTCTTCCCTCGTGCGATGGTGTTCTCCGCTGCCTGGATATACACCTCGGTTTTGCCACTGCCGGTTACGCCGTGAAGCAGAACAGTGCGAAATCCTGTGGTGTCCTGAATCGCGTAAAGTGCCGTCAGTTGATCGGTGGTGAGGAGAAAGGGAGCAGAAGGCGGGACTTCGGCGCTGTGAGCTCCGTCGAACCGGTCTACATGTTTCTGTGTGATTCCCGGCGGCAGCGCGGACTTCAGGACTTCGCCGATGGGTGCCATGTAGTATTCGGCGATCCATCGGCACAGGTCGAGAAGATCCGGAAGAAGAAGCGATTCCCGGTCGAGAACCTTAAGAACTGGAAGGATCTTGAGATCGTCCGGAGCCTTGCGATTCAGCCCTACGATGAATCCTTCGACCTCACGATTCCGGAAGGAGACCAACACGCGGCAGCCGATGGCGGCCGGGGTTTCCAGCTCATATAGGAAAGTCCTTGAGAGCGGGAGACAAACGGCAATTTCGGCAAACATGAAACTAAGAGCGCAGCCGTTTGAGTTCTGCGCCGATCATGATCATGTCTTGCCAGACTTCGCGTTTCTTGTCGGGGGATCTCAGCAGGTAAGCCGGATGGAACGTGGCAATCACCCGCATTCCGTCGATGTCGAAGAACTTGCCCCGGAGTTTTGAGATGGTCACATCGCTCTGGAGCACGATCTGTGCGGCAAACGTTCCAAGGCAGCAGACGACTTTGGGACGGATCGCGGCGAGTTGCCTTTTGAGAAACGGATTGCACGCCAGAACTTCGTCGGGCTCTGGATTACGGTTGTTCGGTGGACGGCATTTGAGGATGTTGCAGATGTAGACGTCGGCGCGCGTGAGGTTTCCCGGATCGACGGTGTCGATAATCTTTGTCAGCAGCTGGCCGGCGCGGCCGACGAATGGCAAACCCTGCTCGTCTTCGTCGGATCCGGGGGCTTCACCGACGAATACAAGTTCGGCGTTGATGTTGCCGGAACCGAAAACGATGTTCGTTCGCAGAGGAGCCAGTTTGCAACGCTGGCAGTCCCCGATGTCTTCACGGATGATGGGAAGCGTATCTGCGGGACGTGGAGCGGGTTGTGGAGTTGGAGCAGCCGGTGATGCCATTGGCGGAGTTGGTTCCTCAAGGGAAAGCGACGTTATTCCGATATCGCGAAAGAATTTGAGCTGTTGGATGATTTCTTCTCGGGACATGGTGATTGTTTTCTACAACGAAAAATTAAGCAAAAAGACAACAATAGCCCCTCCTGGCCAGGAGGGGCGATCACTCGGAATTTCAAAACGTATTACTTCTTCCCCAGCAACCCCGCCACTCGATCCAGGATCAGATCCGCCATCTCCGGTTTGCTGACCAGCGGCACTTCCTGCACTCCACCCTTCGCGTCCAAAATCGTGGCTCGATTTGTATCACTCGCGAATCCCGAATCAGGACCACCAACCGGATTGATCACAATCAGGTCCAGGTTCTTCGCCTTCAGTTTCTCCAACCCGTTCTTTGAAAAGTTCTCCGTCTCAGCGGCAAAACCCACCAGCAGCTTTCCATTCTTCCGCTTTCCAAGTTCCAGAAGGATGTCCGGCGTTGCTTCCATTTCCAGCACCGTTTCTTTCGCGCCCTTCTTGATCTTCTGGGTGGACACGGTCTTCGGCCGGAAGTCCAGAGGTGCCGCGGCCTTGATCACCACGTCGACGGTATCCAGCCGGTCGGTCACGGCGCGGCGCATCTCTTCGGTCGAACGGACTCGGATGACATTCGGGAATTCCACTTCCGTTGGCCCGGAAATAACGGTGACGTCCGCTCCCCGCTCCATCGCCGCGCGGGCAATGGCGAACCCCATTTTCCCGGTCGATCGATTACTGATGAAACGCACCGGATCGATATCCTCGACTGTGGGTCCGGCCGTGACCAGAATCCGCCGCCCCTGTAGATCCTTCTTCTTTGCCAGTATCGTTGCGACGTAATCCACAATCACTTCGACCGGAGCGAGGCGGCCCGGTCCTACGGTCTTGCACGCCATAAGTCCTGTTTCGGGAGGGATGACTCGTGCGCCGCGCGCTTCGAGCGTGCGAAGGTTTGCCTGAACGGACGCATGTTCCCACATCCGCGTATTCATCGCCGGAGCGATCACGACGGGCGCGGTCACCGCGAGATGAAGCGTCGACAGGAAATCCCCGGCTAGCCCCCCCGCAAGCTTTGCAATGCAATCTGCTGTAGCAGGTGCGACGAGGAAAAGATCGATCGACTCGGCAAGAAGGATGTGGTCGAAGGCGCCGTCAAAGTCGCCTCCGGTGGCCGCAGACTCGAACATATCGACATACACCTTATGTCCGGAAAGTGCGCGAAATGTGAGCGGCGTCACAAACTGAGTCGCGCCTTTCGTCATGGCGACAACGACATCAAACCCACGATCCTGGAGCCGACGGAGAATTTCCGCCGCCTTGTAACAGGCGATTCCGCCGCTGACGCCGAGCGCGATTTTCATAAGTCCGAAGTATAAGCGATTTAAGCGGAACGGACAGGATGGAGCGCCAATTTGAAATAGAAGTGGCCAACTGCCCTCCTTACTAAGGAGGGCAGTTGGCCTCATCAACTTCAAATCGACCGACTACCAACTAACGTAGCTGAATCGAGCTTCCGAGTCTGGTATCGCGTGCCTTCCACACCTCACCGAATCCGCCTTTCCCAATGGCGGAAATCATTTCGTAATGTGCGAGCCTGGCCTCCGCTTGCATGGAGATCGCGCCTGCCATGACATTTTCGTGACAATATCCATTCACTTTGCGATCTAGAATGACGCGGTGAACCAGAGCGATTCCCGCCGGCGCAATCGGCGGATGTTCCTTCTCCTTTCGGCGATTCTCATTCCCGCCGCCGTTCTGATTACGTTGGCCGTGCGCGTCGTCCGGCAGGAAACGGAACTGGGAGAACGACGGGCCGCGGAAGAACGTCGTGATGCGCTCGACCAGCTTCGTCGCGAACTCTCGGCACGATTGCAAACCATCAAGCTGCAGGAAGTGAATCGCCTGATCGGCGAATCCGGACTCAATCTTCCATCGGATTCGCCGATCGTTTTCGTCGTGCCTCTTCAGGAAGGCCGCATGGTCCTGCCGTGGGAGGAAAAACGCGTTTCCACGCTGCGAAGTGCGGAGTTCACCGAGCGTCAGCTTGAGGGCGAAGCGCTGGAGTTTCGCGCGAACGATTTCACTCGAGCGATCGCGGCTTACCTGCAGGCTCTCCATGTTGCCCGTAAACCGATCGAAAAGTGCGAAGCGCAATTGTGGCTTGGCCGTGCTTATTCCAAAGCCGGAAAGACGGCAGATGCTGCGCGCGTCTATCACGCGATGTTGGGGTCTTGTAACTCGGTTGCCGATGATGACGGCATTCCTCTTGGCCTCTACGCCGCCGAACGGCTGATTACCAGTGGACAGGACGACGCGGCCGGCGAATATGTGCTCCATCGGGCGAATGCCTCGCAGTGGCCGCCCCCGAACGAGGCTTATTTAATACGGTCGCTGTTGACCGCCATGTCGGGCGACCGAACAAAGCACGCATCGCTTCAGCTGTCGACCGAGATTCGCAATATGGAGCAGATTACGGAATTGGCAAACGACGACCGTGATCCTTTGAGCCGACTGAAGGCTGCGTCTCGCTCGGCCCCTGGAGACCTCTCATGGATTGGATATGGAGACGAACCCTGGCTCATCACGGTACTGTCTCCGACGTCGTTTGCGACGTCCGTGGTGATGGCTGTATCGTCCGGCCGTGTTGTACCGGACGGAGCGAGACTTACCACGGAGCACACCGCAACGAGCACCCCACTGGGCGAAGGTTTTCTGGACGTGCAGGTGGAGTGGCCGAACGGCCGGTTCACACCTCCGCGAGTGGTACCGGGAGTCCTGTATGCCGCGATACTGGTCCTGACCATCGGAGCGACGATGTTAGCCGCGTATTTTCTGCTGCGCGATGTGAATCGCGAAATTCAGCTGGCGGAGATGCGGTCTCATTTTGTGGCGAGCGTTTCGCACGAATTGAAAACTCCGCTGACCGCGATTCGAATGTTTGCGGAAACGCTCGTGATGGGCCGTGCCGGCGGTGAGCAGGCAACGGCGGAATACCTGCGAACCATCGTTAACGAAAGCGAACGGCTGTCGCGCCTCGTCGACAATGTTCTCGATTTCTCAAGAATCGAACAGGGGAGCAAGGTTTACCGCATGAAACCCACCTGCCTCCCCGATGTTGTCCGCTCCGCGGCACGAACCATGCAGTACCCCTTCTCTCAGCTTGGCTTTTCATTAACTGTCGAAATCGACGAAAGCATTCCGCCGGTTCCGGCGAACTCAGACGCATTGGAACAGGCCATCCTGAACCTGCTCGCCAACGCTATGAAGTATTCGGGCAACGCGCGTCAGATTGAGATACGACTGAGGCGCGGCAGCGGTGAAGCATTCATCGACGTCGTCGATCACGGTCTCGGAATCTCGCGTGAAGACCAGGCAAAGATTTTTGAAAAATTCTACCGCGTGCGTTCGGTGGAGACGGACCCCATTGCGGGAACCGGGCTCGGGCTGACGCTGGCCCTCCATATCGTCGAAGCCCACAAGGGACGAGTGCAGGTGCAGAGCGAGTTGGGCAGCGGCAGCACATTCTCCGTTCGAATTCCGATCCAGGAGCCGACATGACGAAAGTTCTCATCGTGGAAGACGACCCCGCAATCCTGCGTGGCCTTGCCGACAATTTGAGATTCGAAAAATACGAAGTGCTCACGGCAACGGACGGCGATGCCGGCTACAAGCTGCAGCAGGCTCAGAATCCGGATCTGATTGTTTTGGATCTCATGCTGCCACGAATGAGCGGCCTGGAACTGTGCCGCAAGCTGCGCACCGAAGGACGGCAGGTTCCGATCCTGATGTTGACCGCCCGAGGCGAGGAGGCCGACCGCGTTGTCGGTCTCGACCTCGGCGCCGACGATTACGTCACAAAACCATTTTCGGTGATGGAGTTGCTCGCGCGGATTCGGGCCTTGCTGCGACGGACGAATTCGGCAAAGACTCTGCCCGATGCGTTGAGGTTTGGTGAAGTCGAAGTCGACTTCCTTCGCTATGTCGCCCGCCGCCGGGGAAAGCCTGTTGAAATGACGCGCAAGGAGTTCGCGATCCTCCGATTGCTCGGCAGCCGCACGGGAGAAGTCGTCACGCGTGACGAACTGTTGAACGAGGTTTGGGGTGTGGAGTCGTATCCCGTCACGCGCACGGTGGACAATCACATCGCCGGTCTTCGATCCAAGCTGGAAGCGGATCCGGCACAGCCCGTTTACATACGAACCGTGCACGGTGTTGGATACCGGTTTGTTCACCATAAACTTTCATGACAAACGAATGACAACAACTTTGCAGATTCGCGACATCGCCATGAGGACGTTTGCTGCCCTCCCAGCATATCGTCCCCCGCTAAGGAGGCCGTCATGACGAGGAGAGTAATGCTGGGAGTTCTTTTGGTGCTTGGATTGTCGCTGTCGCTTCTGTCGCAGAACGCGCAGGAGATTTATCAGCGTGCGCTTGTACAGGAGCAGGCTGCCGGCAAATTGCCGCAAGCCATTGAACTGTATATGCAGGCTGCAAAGGAAGCCGGCAAGGATCGCACGCTGGCCGCGAAGGCATTGATTCGCGCTGCCGGCTCTCAGGAAAAACTGGGACGGCCTGAAGCCGCGGACGTGTATGCCGAGGTGATGCGGATGTATCCCGAGCAGCGCGAACAGGCCCAGCTGGCGCAAAATCGACTTGCCGCTTTGAAACCGGCGCCGCAGGCGGCGCCAAAAGGCGCTCCTGGTGCGGGAACCGATGTCTCCGCTGTTGTGTCCCCAATGTTTGAGGAATACTGCGTTCAATGTCACAACCAGAAGAAGCGAGTCGGAGGACTCGTACTGGATACCTTGAACACAAAGAATGTCGGCGAGAACACCGTCGTCTGGGAAAACGTCCTGCGAAGACTCCGTGCGCGGCGAGATCCTCCCTCCGGGCTTCCGCGGCCGGACCAGGCTGTCTTCCGGTCTGTTGTTTCCAGACTGGAAGCAGCCCTGGATCAGGCATATCCGACGAATGCCTCTTTGATGGCGGACCGGGCGACGGACGATGAGCTTGCCATACGCATCGCGACATTTATATGGGGCGCTGCTCCGGACGCTGCTCTACTTGAGGATGCGCGACTGGGCAGGCTTCATGATCCGGCAGTCATCGACCGACAGGTGCAGCGCATGCTTCGAGACCCGAAGTCGATCAATCTCGTAACGAGCTTTTTCGAACCGAAGTTCGGTGTACCCAGCCTCGATAGCAGCAAGCCCGATCCTGCCATCTTTCCTCAGTTCGATCCTGCACTGCTCCCGGCCATGAGAACCGAAACGAGACTCTTCCTGGACAGTCAGGTTCGCGAAAACCATGGGGCATTGGACCTGTGGACTGCGAACTATTCATTCATTAACGAACGGCTGGCGAGGTACTACGGAATTCCAAATATCCTGGGAAATGAATTCAGGCGAGTCACCCTGAACGGAAATCGTCGCGCAGGGCTTCTGGGCCAGGGTAGCGTGCTCACCGTCACGTCACAAAGCAATCGGACTTCACCAGTCACGCGCGGCATGTGGGTAATGAGAAATTTCCTTGGCACCTTTCCACCGGATCCTCCGCCGAACGTCCCACCGCTCCCGAGTTCCGCACGAAACGACGAACGTTCCATGCGCGAAGCGATGGCTGCCCACGCGGCCAATCCGGCCTGCATGAACTGTCATGTGATTTTTGATCCGCTGGGTCTTGCTCTGGAGAACTTTGATGGGGTCGGGCAATGGAGACTCGCCGATGCGGGAGTAACCATCGACGCCACCGGTGCTTTCATCGACGGCAGCAGGTTTGACGGCCCGGCTGAACTACGGGCGGGACTGCTCAAATATCGGGACGCCTACTATTCCAGCATCACTCAGGAACTTCTGGGTTACGCGCTTGGCCGCAAGGCTCGAAGCTGGCGGCTGTACGACTACGAAATGCCATCTGTCCGTGCGGTCCTGAGAACGGCATCGGCGGACGACTACCGCTGGTCCTCGATCGTATCGGGGATCGTCAAGAGCGCGCCATTCCAGATGAAAACGATTCCTCCTTTTTTGTGATGCCGGTAATTTCGGCATCAGAAAAAATGGACAAATCGGTGGGGTGAGGAATCTAATTGTCGAATTGCTGGCTCCGAGACTCCGGAGGATATCTGAAACGCGCACTCACCCTGCTATTGCTCCTGGCGACACCTCTGTTTTCACAACAGAAACCGGCCACGGCGAAGAACCCTCTCGACCAGGTGCGTGACCAGGCGAAGGAGGTTCTTGTGCGTGGCGAAACACCGCTCTCAACGGAGCAGGAGAAGTCGATAGCGCAAATGATCGAGGATCGGCGGCAGGCTTCTGAAGATCTCATCAGCCAGTTGATGGACTTTCGAGGAGGACCGGTCCAGGGCAATCAACTGGACCGCGCCGTCTCCGGAATCAAGTCGATGATCGGTGAATTCAGAATGAATTTCCGGGAGATTCTGACCAGAGAGCAACTGGCCGTCTGGGAGATTTACGAATCCGTAGAAGGAGTTCAGCTTCAGGATCAGATTATCAAAAGTCTTACCGGCGGGAGTTCGGCCAAACAGGAAACACAATTCATGCGCATCACGAACAACGCATTCACGGCAGAACACGGCTGGTACAACGGCCAGGCTGTCAGTTCTGAAGTGGTTCAGCGTGGGGGTGTTGGAGCGTTTCATGGAGAAGCCGGCATTCAATTCAAAAATGCGGCGCTCAACGCGCGCAATCCGTTCGCCGAAAACAAGCCGCCGTACAAGGAGCGTCAGCTCAATTTCAATTTCAACGGTCCGGTGCTGAGAAACAGGCTCACGATGAGCCTGTATGGGAATCAAAACGAAAGTCAGAACGTGGGCACGGTTCATGCCATCACGCTGAATGGGCCGTTCGACATGGGAGTTGTGAACCCGTATCTCGGCCGTTCTGTCGGCACTGACGGCACGCTTCAACTTTCAGAAGTCCACTCTTTCGTGTTCGGCCTCAGCTACGGATTGAACAAACGCAGCAATCAGGGTGTGGGCGGATATACGTTGCCGGATCGCGCATCGAACGGGCACGAGCATTTCCTGGATTTGTGGGGAAAAATGATTTCTGTGTTCTCAAGCAGGATGATTTACGAGACGAACTTTGAATCCTGGCAAGACCATAATGAAACCCAGCCCCTGACCGATGCTATTTCGATCGACGTTCTTGGCGCCTTCAACAGCGGAGGTGCGCAAAGCACGAACGTGAACGACTTCCGCAACTTCAGCGTCGGAAACCTTTTTTCGCTCACGGGAACAAAGCTCACATGGAGAGCAGGATTATCGGGAAACTTCCTCAAAGGCGAGTCGCTCACGGAAGAGAATTTTCTGGGTAACTTCATGTTTTCCGATCTCAACGCCTACCAGGCCGGCACGCCTCAAACATTCCGCGTGAATAGCGGCGATCCTCTGCTCATCAATGAACAGATTGAAGCATCGGCGTTCGTGGAAACGGATCTGAAAGTGACGCGACAATTGACTGCAATGTTCGGAGCCCGTTACGACTGGCAGACCAACCTCGGCGATCACAACAATATCGCTCCCCGTGCCGGCTTTTCCTACGCACTCGGCCGTTCCACCGTGATTCGGGGAGGCGCGGGAATTTACTATTCACGCCTGCAAAACTGGATGGTCGAGATTCAGAGACGGTTCGATGGTACACGGCAGATCCAGACCCTTATCAACAACCCTTCGTATCCGGATCCATTCCAGGGTGGAACGATAACGGTTATTCCGCCTTCGTCGATTCGGGTCACCGACCCGAATATCGTTGCGCCCTATGAATTGATTTCATCGATCTCGTTGGAAAGGACTTTCCAGAACAATCTGTTTGTGAGCGGCAGGTATGAATACAAACGTGGGATTCATCAGTTCCGCGGCCGCAATCTCAATGCGCCATTGCCCGGCCAGACCGTAAAACCGGATCCCAGCCGCGGCGACGTATTCAACCTGGAATCGACCGCAATGTCACGGTCACAGATCGTCAGCGTGAACATGCGGCAACGGTTCAGCATCTTCAACATAAATGCCGGTTACAATTTCTATTCCATGTTCGGCGACAGCGATGGTCCCTTCAACACACCTTCCAACAATTACGATTTGTTCTCCGACTGGGGACGACGCCAGCAACCTCGGCATCAGTTCAATACGACTGTGAACTCCAAATTGTTTTTTGGAGTCTTTCTCACGGGAACCATGTCTGCCAACAGCGGAGAGCCATACAACATCACGACCGGACAGGACGACAACTTTGACAACAACTATAGCGACAGGCCGGCAGGGATGCGACGAAACAGCGGAACCGGACCTGGGTATATGGTTTTTAACTTCAATATCTCGAAAGCGATTTTTTTCGGCGGGAACAGCGCGGCGAAAACTTCCGGAACCAACATGAACGTGTTTGCAAACATGACAAACGCGTTCAACCATACAAATTTCGGCACACCGGCCGGCATCATGACTTCCCCATTCTTCGGCCAGCCTACCTACGCGCGGGATGCGCGGGAAATTGAAGTGGGCCTTCGATTCCAGTTCTGAGTTAGGGAGTTATGGGGACAGACCCCTCATTCCCCTAATTCCAAAAAACGGAATTAGGGGAATGAGGGGTCTGTCCCCATAACTCCCTCAAGGTACATCTGAAAATCGATCGTTTTCCCCTGATGGGTAATGGTGTGCGTGAGACCGGTCCTGGTCGAGCCAGCGCTTGAACCAGACACCGTAACCTGAACCACGTCGGTATCGCCGCCGCCCTGCAGTTCCACGCCAGGCGTATCGACTGTGAAGCCCTTCGGCGGCGCGATGTTGATCTTTGCCCGCCAATCTCCGCCGATCGATTCGTAGACGATCGGGATCGATTCCCTTGTGTCGGTAAAATCCAAATAGGCAGGTACAGAGATGACGAGTGCGGTGCCTTCGATCGGCCTGCTTCTCATGGAATGAATGCGGCCGTTGCCGTCAACGGTGACGTTGAGATGCTTTTCCGTGAGCAAACTCCCGGATTGGATCGAATAAAGATTGGTGCCTGTGTAGACCGGAGTCTCAACGCCACCCGTCGCAGTGCAGGAGCGCCATGAGCCGGCATCGGAACTCTCGCTTCCATTGAGGCAAACCATACTCTTGCCGATCACCAGGAATGAACCGCTCATGCCAAAGGCTGCCCGGTTCGCAATCGTGTCGGACGGAACCATGATCTCGTAGAAGAAGGCATCCACATTGCCGTACTGGATTCTTACCGTACAGTCGAGAGTGTCGGAATCTTCGCAATTCGGGGATGCGACCGGCGGGCTGGCATCCTCGGCATTCATCAACTGACTTGCGGATGGTACCGATGGCATCCGGGTCGTGATTCTTTCCCAGATATTGCCGTACGTCAGAGCTTCGACGGCCCCTTCATTTCCAGTTTGAAATGCTGCTTTGTCGAATACTTTCAGGTCCATCGTCAGTGGAATTTTTCTGAAATCCGGGTGACTTCCCTTTCCAATGACCTCCATGGAAGCGATTACTGGAATAACAGTGTAGTCCGGCGACACGCTGAAGATTCGAATCGAGCCGGATTCAGTCTGGCCGGCGCTGTCCGTTGCCCGAGCACGCAATGTATAGACGCCTGGTTGAAAGCGATCGAAGCCAAAGTCCAGGTTCCAGCGGGTTGTTCCGTCTGCGGCGATGAAGACTTCCTTATCATTGTCGAACGCGACTCCATCCCAGTATTGGATCGAAGCGCCGGACTGCCGCTTCACGCTAACCTCGACCTTCGCAATGGATCCGTTTGCAGACGCGGCCGTGCCGCAAATATCCCCGGCAGTATTGCCACACCCCCTGTTCCAGACATTGGCGGAATAGTAGAAACCGGCGGCAGGGAAAGTAATCGCAACGGCCAGCGATTTCTTCGGTGGTGCATCGCTCGCCAGAAGCCCACGGCAAAGAAGCAAACTCAGAACGAGTGATCCATTAAAGATACGTTTCATGAAACATCCCAGGCAAAGATTACATACGACTACGGCGTTTTTAGGCACTGGTGGAAGGTCGCAGATCCGGGTGATTCGACTGTGGGACTAAAGGACCATGGATGAATTTCGATTTTGCTGGTGGCGCTTGGCCGGCTGGCCCTTCGCCCCCTATACTGATCCAGATGACTACTGACGAATTACGCAGCCGCTTCCTCGAGTTTTTTCGCGAAAAAGGACACGCCGTTATCTCATCGGCATCGGTTATTCCCGAAAATGACCCAACTGTACTGTTCACCACGGCCGGGATGCACCCCCTTGTGCCCTATCTGCTTGGAGAAAAGCATCCCGCGGGAACGCGTCTGGCAAACGCGCAGAAGTGCGTCCGCACGGGCGACATCGATGAGGTGGGCGACAACCGCCATCTCACGTTTTTCGAGATGCTGGGAAACTGGTCCCTGGGGGATTACTTCAAGAAGGAATCCATACCATGGTCATTCGAGTTTCTGACCAGCGCGCAGTGGCTGAACATGGATCCAGCTCGCATCTACGTAACCGTTTTTGAAGGAGACGCCGACGCGACGCATGACCTGGAATCGACGCGACTCTGGCAGGAGGTCTTCAAGACCCGCGGCATCGACGCCAAACCGAACGAGCGCATCTTCGCGTATCCCAAGGCAAAGAACTGGTGGGGGCCGGCCGGGCTGACCGGCCCGTGCGGACCCGACACCGAGATTTTCTACGACACCGGCCGCCGGCACGACACCAGTTTCGGCGAGGCTTGCCATCCCAACTGCGATTGTGGCCGCTTCATCGAAATCTGGAATAACGTCTTCATGGAATACGAGAAGACGGCGGCTGGAACGTTCGTGCCGCTGGCGCAACGGAACGTCGACACCGGCATGGGACTGGAACGCACGGTTGCGGTACTCAACAACAAACAGACAGTCTTCGAGATCGACACCTTCAAGGCGCTGCTGGAGACCATCGGCTCGCTCTGCAACAGGGCCTACGGCGGCCGCGAGGATGACGAGAACGACCGCGCCATGCGCGTCGTCGCCGATCATGTGCGTACTGCCACCTTTATCCTCGGTGATCCGCGGGGTGTCGCGCCCTCGAATGTCGACCAGGGTTACATTCTCCGCCGTCTCATTCGTCGCGCCGTGCGCTATGGTCGACAGCTTGGCATTAGCGGTTTCTTCACATCCAAAATCGCGCAGGAAGTGGTGCGTCTCTTCAGTAGCGCCTATCCCGAACTCGAGAAAAACAGGGATCGCATTATCGGCGAGCTCGATGCCGAAGAGGACAAATTCTCGCGCACGCTTCAGAACGGCTTGCGCGAAGTGGAACGCGTCCGACGAGATATCGGCGACGCGCTGGTTATCCCCGGCGAAACGGCTTTCTATCTGTATGAGTCGTTCGGATTCCCAAAGGAGCTGACGGAAGAAGTTCTGGGCCGAAAAGTGGACAACGAGTCCTGGAACGCTTCCATGAAGACCCATCAGGATCGTTCGAGGCAGGGCGCGGAGAAAAAATTCAAAGGCGGCCTAGCCGATCAATCCTGGACGTCGACGCGCTACCACACCGCGACGCACCTGCTGCACAAGGCGTTGCGCGAAGTTCTGGGTACCTGGGTGGAGCAGAGGGGATCCAACATCACCGCCGACCGTATGCGGTTCGACTTTTCGCATCCTCAGAAGATGACGCCGGAGGAGGTCCGAAAAGTCGAAGCCCTCGTTAATGACGCCATCGCCAGAGATCTTCCGGTGCATTACGAAGAGATGTCTGTGGACGAGGCCAAAGCACGCGGCGCAATCGGCCTGTTCGAGGAGCGCTACGGAGACAGAATCAAGGTCTATGTGGTCGGCGATTTCTCATCGGAGATCTGCGGCGGGCCCCATGTCGGACATACCGGACAGATCGGGCGATTCAAGATCGTGAAAGAGGAGGCCAGCTCCGCCGGTATCCGCCGCATCAAGGCCGTCGTCGAGGACACCGGTCCCGACGGGAAGACCAGGGCCGAGGAGTCCGAACCCGCCGGTACCCGGCAATAAAGCGGCCTGTATCCTGAACCAGGTCCCGAAGAATCAGCGCGTCGCAATTAACAGGATGCCGATTGCTGCCAGTACAAAGCCCGCGAGGGACTGAAAGCTGAAACCTTCGCGCAAAACGAAGATTCCCAGCATCGCGGCGAATGCAATGCCTCCGATCCGGATCAGCGGCGTGCCCACCGAAAGATTGACTCCCTGCGAAAAGAGAAAGAAAAATATTCCGGCGAATACCCCGAACGCGAGTCCGGTCAACACGGCCCACATGCCTCCGACACCTGTCACAAGAAGGGGTGCCTGGGCACGACTCCAAATGGTCCAGATCAGACCGAGCAACATCGCTGTTGAGGCATAAATCAGCATGCCGAGCGCGGGGCTGATACGGCCGGAAGTCTGCCTGGTCGCAAAATCGGCGAAGCCCAGGGTGACCATGGCCGCGATGAACAGCAACACCGTTGTGAGTGGCATCTTCGGAATTCTCCCATGGCGGTTACTGGAAATGGGGTCAGACACGTCAGACCCCATTTACGGCCGCAGACCTGCGGGCGAGAAGCTCGCGTTGCGCCGCACCGGTTGTGAGGCGGGTATAGCTGGGAAGCATGTCTTCCGTCGCGAGTTCAATCATGATTCGATTCTCGATCCAGAACTCGTAAAGTTCGAATAGACGTATTTCCGCGCTCGGCCCCCTCCAGAAATGTTTCGTTCGCCAGCCCTCGCGAGCGCCAATCCGTTCGATAGTGGCACGGTCCACCTTGACCGACACGAGGGCATGGAACCCAAACGCCCGCGGCGCGTCATGAAGTTCGATATCGCCCATCTTGTCGCCCTCACCGGGAAGCAGGATTGTGCGTTCTGGATAAAGCTCGAAGCCGGTACCGAATCCGTCATCTTCATAAGCCACCCACGATCCCGGAATCGGACCAATGAACGGGCCCACGTAACCTCCGAGCAGTTCACCCAGTACCCGGGCCACATGCTCAGGATCGCGAACCGGTATCGAAATATGATGAATCATATGAAACTCCTTTTAGTCAGTGTACCTGACCAATATAATCAGGTAGACTGACTAACATGTCAAGAACAGATTCGGCACAATACCAGGGTCCGAGCCTCGGAGCGCTGTTGCGCATGGCGCACGCCGCCATGGTTGAAGAATACACGCGTTGGCTGGCAGGTTCACCGTACAAGGATATTCAGCCCGCGCACGCAGCAGCGATGCAGCCCCTCTGGCAGCGGCCGGCAGGCGTGCGATTGACCGAGCTGGCCCAGACAGCGCGTATTACGAAGCAATCGATGGGGGCGCTTGTCGATTCACTCGAACATCGTGGATACGTCGAACGGGTTGAGGATCCCGATGACGCACGGGCATCGCGCGTCCGGCTGACTGCCAAAGGCCGTCGATATGGACGGGATGTGCGAACGTTTGCTCAGAAAACGGAAGAAACCCTGGCGACACGATTGGGTGCGCGTCGTCTGGAAGATCTGCGGAAAACACTGGAGCTGCTTGTGGAGCCGTCGAGAGGCATGAGCGTGGTTCCGAAAGACGAGTAGTTCATCGTCTCCGTTACGACAATTTTGTAAGTCCCGTGCAAATCGCCAAATTCTTCGAATGAATTCCAGTTGACAGAATATCCGGCGTACCCGACGATGGCGCAAGGCCACGATGGCGTGCGCCGGCGACAGAGATGTCTTCAATTCCGTTTGGAGTTGAAGACTCTTTTTTTGGACAGCGAAGTCTATTTCGACACCGACGTCCACAGGTCAACTCGTAAGGAGTGCCTTGTGGGCGTTTTTTGTTTCCTGCAGTAATGAAGTTCCAGACAAAGGAGAAGACATGTCTTATTTGAAACGCTGGTTGCAACACGCTGCCGTTGGACGCGGCCTCGCGCTGCTCGTCGTCATGAGCTTTGCGCAAATTGCCATGGCACAATCGACTCTTTTCAACATCCCCTCAACGGACGTCGTAGCGCCGAAGAAGGTGTATGCCGAGTTCGACTATTTCGCCAATCTGCCTAAGCAGGATTCCGGCATGTTCCAGTGGTTTGTTCCGCGCGCTGTCGTTGGCGTCGGAGCCAACATCGAGGCGGGAGCGAATGTTCTTATCGCTCATGTTCCCAACTCGACAAATTCGTTCTTTCAGCCCAACGTTAAATGGAAGTTTGCCCACAGTGACGAGAAGGGGCTGGCCGGCGCGGCGGGAATCATCTGGTATACGCCAATAGATGATCGAGATGGAGTGGACAGCTATGGGCTGGTCTATGGAAACTTCAGCAAGAAGTTCATGGGAACCTACGGGCCCCGAATCACGATGGGGCCGTACGGCTTTGTGGGAACCAATGATGCCTGGTATGGAACCAAAGCCGGCGCAATCATCGGCATGGAACAGCCGGTTCATCCCAAGGTGACGATCCTCGCGGACTGGTTCAGCGGAGTCAGCGGCTTTGGATATTTCACTCCCGGTGTTTCAGTGGCGCTGCCACACAGCAGCCTGCTGAATATCGGATACAGCATCGGCAACGACAGCTACGAGAGCGGGAATAACAACCGCGCTCTCTTCATCTATTACGGCATCACACTCAACTGACAACCGGCATCGGGCGTCCACAGGGATGCCCGATGCTCTTTCCGGCCCTGGAAATACTTTTCGACATTTATGTAATCGATCCGCGATTCCCGGACACAAATGAGCATTGCCTTTGTAATTTGCGGCGTGCGATAACACGAATGGTTGCTGAAGCAAGGCAGCGACGGCAATCGAAGAGGAAGTCCTTCAGCTTTCCCCCCGAATCCTGAAGGATTTTAACAGGAATGCCACGCAGTGCTTCCCCCGTTTGCACTGCGTGGCGTTTTCCTTTTTAGGAGCGAATAAAGCTATTACGCTTCCTGTGCTTCGGCTTTCAGTCTCTTCCGTTCCTCGGCATCCTGGAACCGGAATTTAACCAGGCCCGCAAGCAGTTCTTTCTGGGCGATGCGTGTGGACTTGTGTCGATTGTCTTTAATCATTGGAATGCTGCCGCCCTGGAGCTGGCGCGCACGAAGAGCGGAAAGAATGACAAAGCGATACTTGCTGTCGATGTTTTCTGGAATAAGAATCAAGCTGTACCTCCGAAAGACGCAATGATCTCCTCGATCCGGACCTGCTGCCGCGACGGAACCGCATGCCCTGAACGAACGATGGATTCGAGAAGTTGAATGGAATTCTCAAGAACTTCATTGATCACGATGTAATCGTAATCCCGGTAATAAGGAATCTCGCCTTTCGCGATCTCCAGCCGGCGATGAATCGCTTCATCCGACTCGAGCCGGCGCGAACGCAACCGCCTTTCCAGTTCGGCAAACGACGGCGGCAATATGAACACCGCTATGGCCTCCGGAATCCTGGACTTCACCTGTCTGGCGCCCTGAACGTCGATGTCCAGAATCACGTCGCAGCCTTCAGAAAGCTGCTCTTCGACGAAGTGATGCGACGTTCCGTAAAGCTGGCCATAGTATTCCGCCCACTCCAGGAATGCGCCCCGGTCCACCATGCTGAGAAACTGCGGCCGGTCGACAAAAAAATAGTCGACGCCGTTGGTTTCGCCGGTGCGTGGCCGGCGGGTGGTGTGGGAAATCGAGAATCTCAAATCGCTGAACGACGGCAGAAGTCGCTGCAGCAGTGTGGTTTTCCCCGATCCCGAGGGAGCAGAGACGATGTACAGGTTGGCTCGCATGAACGAACCTAAGATTCTACTCAATATTCTGGACCTGCTCCCGCAATTTTTCGATTTCCACCTTGATTTCGATCGCCGCCTGGCCAATGGAGACGCCGCGTTCGTTGAGTCCCGAGGTCTTGGAAAGGATGGTCGTCACCTCGCGATTCATCTCCTGGAGTATGAAATCCATACGCTTACCCGTTTCATCCTTCAGATTCTTGAGCCCCGCAAACTGATCCAGATGACTTCGAAGCCGCGTCGTCTCTTCGGTAATATCGGCGCGCTCGGCATATATCAGGGCTTCGGTTTCCAGCCTGTGGCCGCTTTCGGCAACCAGCTGCGGCGCCAGTTCCGTAACACGCGCCACCAGCTGCTGGCGATAGTGATCGACAAAATCCTGGGCTCCCCCAAGTATGGTTTTCAAATGGCCGGCGATATTCCCAAGACGCCGGTCGATGTCGGCCATCAGAGACTTGCCTTCGATCACGCGCATCTCCGCCAGCTTGCGCACGGCTTCCCCTGCGGCTTCATCGAGTTTCTTTCCGATCATTTCGATTTCCGGAGGAAGAAGATCCGTGCCGGTGACCGCAATCAATCCCGGCACTCGGGACAGCATGTCCATTGTCAGTTCACCCTGGATTGGAAAGTCGGCCTTCAGCTGTTTGAGCAAATCCACATACGCTCGAACGATGCCCAGATTGGCGTCGAGCTTTACGTTCTCGCGCTTGTAGTCAACGCGGACGAAGGCATCGAATCTGCCACGCTTGAACGTGGATGAAATCCGCTGGCGAACTTGATTCTCAAGACTCTGAAACTCGCCGGGAATCTTGATATGAATATCAATGTAACGGTGATTGACGCTCTTGATCTCGACAAGAACCGTCAGGTTGTCGGCTTCGGTTCTCGCGGAACCAAACCCGGTCATGCTGTAGATCATGCTCTATACCTCTTCCGGAAACTGCAAACTATGCAGCTTCCAATAAACGCCCTGTCTGGCAATCAAGCCGTCATGCGTGCCGGTTTCACAAACCCGGCCTTCAGAAAGGACGATAATTCTGTCCGCGCGGCGAATCGTCGACAGCCGATGCGCGATCACGATGGTCGTGCGGCCTTCCATCAGGTTCTGCAGCGCCCGCTGGACGTAAACTTCCGACTCGGAATCCAGAGATGATGTGGCTTCGTCCAGGATGAGAATTGGTGCGTTCTTGAGAATTGCCCTGGCGATCGAAATTCTCTGGCGTTCGCCGCCGGAGAGACGCAGCCCGCGTTCTCCAATTCGCGTCTCGTACTTTTCGGGAAACGCCGAAATGAAGTCGTCTGCCAGGGCCGCTTTGGCTGCCTGACGCACCGAATCGATTGTTGCCGCTGGATTGCCGTAGGCTATATTCGACCGGAGCGTATCGTCAAACAGGATGACGTCCTGAGTTACGACGGCAATTTGTCGTCGCAGGGATTCCAGCGTACATTCCCTCAGGTTCCGGCCATCGATGCGAATCGCTCCGGAACTCACATCGAAAAATCGAGGGACCAGGTTGACCAGAGTGCTCTTCCCTGCACCGCTGGCGCCAACGATTGCAACCACTTCTCCCCGGCTGACGCGGAACGAAACATTGCTCAGCACCGGCGTGTCCGCGTTGTAAGCAAAGTTCACGTCTTCGAATTCGATCGCGTTCGCGAACGTACCCAGCTTCAAATGTCCGGTGTCGGACTCCTCCGGCATCTCCAGGATTTCGAATATCCGCTCAGATGCGCCGAATCCCTGCTGGAAGGAATTATTGATTCCGCTCATTCTCCGAACCGCGTCGTACAGTTGAACAAGAGCAACGATGAACATCAGCATTCCACCGGGGTCCCTCTGACGGCTTGCATAGACCACATATGCGGCTACGACCAGCACACCGAGAATTTCCATGAGCGGGGATGACAAGGCATGTGTCATCTTCTGGCGCAGGCTGGTCCGGAACAACCGACGCGTGACGCCGCTGAATCGCCGATTCTCCTCGCTCTCCATCAGGAAGGCTTTCACAATGCGGTTGCCGGAAAATGCTTCGTAGATCACTCCCGACATTTCCGCCATCTCCTTCTGATTCGAGCGGCTCAGCGAACGCAGTCGCTTGCCGAACCATGCCGCGGGATAAATCACCAGAGGAAGCAGGATGAAGGAGGCCAGCGACAATTGCCAGTCGTAGATCAGTATCGCTCCGACCATGAATATGGCGATGGCGCCTTGCTTCAGTCCATCTGCCAGTGTGTCGGATGCCGCCGATTGGACACGCTCAATGTCTGCGGATATCCGCGACATCAGTTCACCGGTCGGATTGCCATCGAAGAATCGCAAAGGCTGTCGAAGGATTCGGTCGAAAACGTCGTTGCGAAGATCGCGAACAACGGATTGCCCGAGGAAAGCACTGGCCGCAATAGCGCCATATTCCGTTATCGCCTTGGCGATCGTCACTCCAATCAGCAATGCCAGAAGAAGACCCGGCTTGAATTGCGAAATGAAGGCAATCAGACTATTCGTTTTCACGGGAACGGCGCCCTGACCAAGGAACGCGTTGAACACTGGTGCAATGAGGATGGTCCGGAAGGACTCCAGCAGGCCTAACAGCACCGAGAGCGCTATCGCTGCCCACAATGCCGCAATGTGCTTTCGAACGTAACGCAACAGCTTGCGTGGAGCCTTCGTCACGGATGATGGCTCGCCTGAAGTCTCATACTGGTTCGAACCATCGATTCGATATCGGCCGGCTTCTGCATTTTCAGGATTTCACGGGCCAGTTCGCGCAGCTGTTCAAGATTCATGGACGACATGATTTGCCGCATGCGCGGATAGGCCCCAAGGCTTACCGAAAGCGATGTGAAACCCAGCCCTAGAAGTACGGCAGCCGACGCGGGATCTGCCGCCATTTCGCCGCACACCGTAATCGGTTTTCCGGAAGATTCCAGAAGCGTGTGCACCTGATTCAGACAGCGAAGGATTGCCGGATGAAAAGGGTTGTAGAGATGAGCCGTCGACTGGTCCGATCGGTCGATAACCAGATAGTATTGAATCAAATCGTTGGTTCCCAGACAGAGGAAATC
>Ga0184628_10000022_pt1 | contig 69996 bp, 114 predicted proteins | sample PLM4_5_b1_FD_133149 | JGI IMG/M metagenome (GOLD analysis project Ga0184628, IMG submission 133149) | Groundwater sediment microbial communities from an aquifer in East River, Colorado, USA - PLM4_5_b1 | ecosystem: Environmental > Terrestrial > Soil > Riparian zone | place: USA: East River...
CGCTCGTTCACTTCCACATAGGCATATTTGAATTGCCACAAGAGGTCACCCATCCCGTGCAGCGCCAGCAATTCAGCGCCTTGCAAGTCCACGTTAAGAAACCAATCGGGTCCAACAACGATGCCGTTCGCCCGCAGCAAAGTGTCGACGCGGATCGTAAGAAGCTTGATATCTTTAACGTAATGGACGGAAGGGTGCTCTTGGGCGTGGGTGCCTAACTCCAGCATAGACGAGGATTGTCCCTCGTTGTTTGCCATGTGGAAAGTGACCATCCTGCCGTCCCGGTCCCCTATACAAGCCGAGAGAGCTATAGAGTCGGGATATTTCGCCACGTTATACTCCAGCAGGGTGTGGACTTCCGGCAGGGCTTCCACCCAGATCACCTTCTTAACTCCCAACGCCGCATAAGTCGCTGCCTCCTGTCCCAGGCTCGCCCCTAAGTGCAAAGCGCCAGGAGCCTTAATCGAATGTCGGGCAAACATTTCATCAAATGGTATCAACATACAACCTTTGCTAGATAGTAAGCGGCAATCTCTGACCTCCGCTCCCAAGTTGTAGGTCCAGCCAGATGAATTGTGGGCATACCCTCCTTCCACATTGTTCCATCATGCCAAATCTCCGGCGCGAAGCAGCCAATCTCCTCCGCCGTGCAAGCCCGGATGCCTTTATATTCCCACTTGCGAACGAGCTCGTCCATATACCATTGCTCCCAGGGCTCGTGCAGCATACGGGTGAGCTTGCCCGGAATGATAAGGGGAGAGCCCTTTTCACAACGGTCCACCCACTCCTCTACAAAGAGCCGGGCATTTGGGCACTTCTTCCACACAGTTAAGCCGGCGCACAAGTAGGGCCACGCCGGCCAGTTGGTTTGCTGGTAAGCAGCCATGAAATAATTGCCTTGCAGCAAACCCGCTAAGTCCACGCGGTAGTCCATAAAGATTACGTCAGCATCAGCCCACAATACATATTCATACCCTTCTATCAAAGCCTTTTGTATCTCGTGAACCTTGGAATAACTCGGGTGGAGGTCCTTCCAATGAATCTCACTCACTTCAACATACTCATACCCGTTCGCTGCCGCATACTCCTTATGGTTTTGGATGAATCCATTGCACCACTGTCTTATGTCGGACGTGGCAATCGTAATAAGCTTCTTCATGGTTTTCTAACCCACCAGGAGGGATAGTCTGCTTCTGCCGTAATATGCAACTCTTTCTCTAACCCATTTGCAATGACAAATTCATTCACCGCTGTCTTCACCCCGTAGTCGCCCGACGTGATAACTCCATCCAAGTAATCATGCCCAGCAAAGATTCCTCCCGACTTTACTTTGGGCCACCACAGCCCTATGTCCTCACGGATGAACTCTAACTTGTGGTTAGCATCGATATAAACAAAGTCGAAGAAGTTATCGGGAAAGAATAAGGATGCTGCGTCGGAAAACACCCGCATCACACGCGACCGCCCATTGTATTTCTTCGACTTGTCTGTCACCAACTTGAAACGCCGTTCCTGTTCTTCGGTGTTCTGGTTGCAAAAGTCTTTATAGGTTCCCTCAGTCAAGTGCAGCCAAGGATCTACCTGATAACAGGTCCCCGGCCACCGATCCAACAAGTAAAAACTGAAGCCTCCTTCAGCTACTCCTATCTCCACCGCAGCCTCTATAAGTCCTAGACTCACTAAGAACGGAGCGAAGTCATTTCGTTTTTTAGGTTCCATAAATCACCATTGTCGAGCAATGCGTTTAGTGGGAATAGGCCGCTCCCACACGGGCTCGCCTTCCCACTTAGGCACCTTACCCACGTAGGGGACCGTGTTGCCAGTGTCGATATACGCTTGCTCGGAGCCGCCGCGGTCGCTTATCCGGCCGGGGAGCGGGCGGTTATACCAATAGAAAGGCTTAAATTTCTTCTCGTTGATGTCGACGGATTGCACGTTTAACGCACGAAGCCGCCTATCAAACTCCTGATCATCCCCCGCATACTCCGGCCGATAGCCTCCTGTCTTGGCGATGACACTCCGCCGATAAGCCCAGCACCCATGATAGGCACAACGGTTCCGCTTGGCATTATGCGTTTCACATTGGACCCATTCGTTACCCACGAAGTCGATGGCAAACCTAGGCTGGACTACTTCTCCGGATTGCAAGGCATCAGCTAACGACTCCAACCACCAGGGCATATAAATATCGTCATCGTCCGCCTTCGCCACAGCTAAGCTGTCAAAGGATGCTAGAGCAATGGCTGCGTTATTCTTCTCCCCTAGTGAACGGAACCTCCGTGGGACAGAGATCAAATGCCAGCGGTCCCCACTTTGATTCCAATACTGCCCGCCATCGTCTAGGATAATTAATTCCCGGTCCTCATGCGTTTGGTGTTCGAAACATGCTATAAGGCGCCCGAGCAATTCGGGGCGATTAAGCGTAGGACAAAAAGCAGTTATCTTCATGACTTTCTTTTCTTGAGGTCCCGATTCAAAGATTCGTTTATCAACTTCTCATGAATCTTAGCTTGCTCCTCCGACCTCTCTTTGAACATAACATCCATTCCATGTTGTGAACCAAATCGAATATACCAACTATCAACCCCGTCACAATAAACCGCTCGCGCAAATTTCATACTACTATAGTCTTTCCCACTCCGGTGGCACAATATCCTTAGTATCTAGTCCACCCCAGCCGGGCACGAACCAAAGCTTAGGCATAATGACACGCTTCTTAGCATTCTGATTGAGCCAGGCTCCCCACCAACTATAAGTGGAAGCAGAGCAAATCTGATGCTCACATCCACTCATCAAACACAAGTCCTGAACCTCGTTCCGCCCTTCGGAGAAGGTAATCCAATGCGGCCCGCCGAATGCGAACTTGCACCATTCGATGTCGTCACTAAAGAACATGAAGCGGAATCCGGGAAACAATTTCATCGCCCGCTCTATCCAATCCTTCCCTATTGGTGGATGTTTCTTATGCAAGCGGAGGAAGTCCCCGCGACGGACGTGGATGGAAACGTATCCCTTCCACTCCATCCAAGAAAAGTTCCACGCCTCTAACAGCTGGTCGCGGTATTGCCTGAAATACTTTTCGCTCTGCCAGTAGCCATCCAAGATGATGTTCTTGTCCCGCCACTCACTTTGGAAAGGAAGCTCTTGAAAGGCGAACCCCTGCTCCGTAACGATAACCTCCTGAAGGTCCGGGTCCCACCGCGGGTTAACTAGATGCTGGAGGTAAACAGGGCCCTTCTTTGTGGGCTCGTGGGGAAGGGTGTAATCCAGCCCATGCTTCCAGGCGTAGGCCGTGGCTGCCGCTGCCTGAAATAAGAAATTGCCCATCCGCCCGTATGTCACTGGCTTAACCATTAGTATATAATTCCGGGCTCCTCTCGTGGTGCAGGCGGCTCCGTTTCCTTGACAACTTTGATGTCTTTCCCCAACTGTTTGCGGGCTCCCGCCAACGCAATGCCCTGCCGTCCGCCTTCCCGAAAAGGAGCATCGGTATCAGTAATCTCCTCCGGAATAGTAGCATTGAGCAGGTGGGCTATGTGTTCGTTCCGCGACTCCCACTGAGTTTCCTCGTCGTGCCAAATTGCCGAGTCCTCAAATATTTCAATCATCAGCATACATTTATTATCACAAACCTTTTAACATCTTCACAATGGCGTCGAAATACTCCGGGTCTGCTTTAGCAAAGGCCACCGCATCCTTCCACAGCAATTCAACACCCACGGAAATCACTTCCGGATATTCTCCGCGTGGATACACCCGTCCCGCATAGGCCCTCGTCTTACCAAACAAATCCTTCTTCCCCTTAATACTCGCCTTAAGTCCTCCGCCAAGTGATTTAATCTTCTCCCCGGCGGTCCGCTTCTCAAAGAAAGCATTCTGAGCCTCCATAATAGACCGGATCTTATAAGAAATATGATGCCCGAATTCATGGGCTATTGTCTTCGATTCGTCGTCCCACTCCTTCACTTGGGAAAGCGGCCGCAAACCAATGCGGGTCGTGGAGGGATTGTATTCGCCCAATGCATCCATGGCCCTTCTCTCCATCGTGAGCCTATTTAGTTCAACCAACTCTTGCGCGGTGGCCCGTCCTTCTGGCATAAGGGAAAGAATATCCTCCATAGGTCCGGAGAAAGCGGCATCGACATTAGGCAAAGCTACCTTTGAAACTAAGTTGTTCTCCTCCACCAAGGCCTTCCACACAACGTCATCTGCCTTCTCCTTCAACGCAAATCCCATTACGCGCCGGGCTTCAGCTGCCTCATCATAAACGATTCTGGTTTGCGCCACCTTAGCATCCCTCAACGCCTGAGACACCTCGTCCAATGCACCCGTTCTGCTTTCACTTAGAACCTTTTGATATTCAAAATAAGCATCCCAAGCCTTTTGCTTCAAGATTCTATACTGGGGATCTTCCGTTATCTTAGCTGCCTGGGCGAGCATATCCTCCCGGTATTGCGCCGGCTCCGTCCACTTCGTAACTGCGGCCGGTTTAGGCACAACCGGCTCCGGGACTGCTATGGGCTTAGGTGGAATTATCTCCGCCGGCGTTGGCACAACTGGCAAAGAGGGCGCCGGCGTTGGCACAATAGGCTTAGGCACTATCGGCAAAGGCACTGGACCCGGAGGAGGTGGAGCCACTGCGATTTGTTTGAACTTCCACAGAGCCCGATTGCTCCGCCAGACTTCCCGTTGCAACGCGGCCAATTCATCCCCGGTTACTCCCGCCTTCTTCGCCAAATTAAAAGCGGCCCGAGCTAACTGCAAATTGGTCTCTAACTCCCCGCGGGACAGGGTGGCTGCCATCTCGTCAGCCACTTGTATTGCCTCCACTGACAAACCACCCGCTGCCGTTCGATCTATTCCTCCCGTTGTCTTAGCGTCCGCCTCCGCCGGAATCCATGTGCAGCGGCAGTTGGGATGGAGCGGAATCAACCCGTGGGCCTCTTCCACAGTGAAAACTTGTCCCTCCATCGGCTCGCATTCTTCGCAGACCCTATCATCTCCCGCCGTAGACCATTCCGCTTTAATGCCTAGCTCCTCCACCCCTAACTTTTCGAAGGCGTCTAGCTGCCCTTCCGCGTGGGCATTAATGATCTCCGTCCGGGCGATCGTCATCCCCCTCCCCTCCACCAGCCCGTTTATCTTGTCCTCCATTTCCCGGGCGATTGCTTCCGCTCCGCTCCCGTCCACCATCCCTTGCGCCAGGATAAGATTCATCTGCGAACCCATCGTGGTCGTGATTCCCTTCATACCTTCCCAGGCCCGCGTGCCTAGCATCTGCACTTTAGACATCGCCTCCGGCGCGCCGAAGGAGGCTCTTAAAAACTGCTCCTGGGTTTGCTGCCCTATCCCCTGGGCGTCAAAAAGCTTTCCCTCCTTCGAGGACAAATAGGCATTAATCATTCCCCTCTTATAGGCGCTCTCCACAAATTCCGTAGTCCACGGAACACCGTGCGGAGTGCCCGGGTCCGGCGAGAGAACGTGAGCTTCTACTTGCTGCCGGAACCAATCATTAAAGATAGAGAGTTTCTGGGAGTCGGTCCGGAACTCGTATTCACGCGGTTGGATGTTGCCCACGAGCTTGCCAAAAGGGACCATTCCCTTCTTCTCATCCAGACCCAAAGCATCCAAAGTAAGAATGAACTTGATTACTTCCTTCTTGAGATTGCGGAAGGCTTTCCGCATCTCCGTCATGAATTGCTTGCGAAGCACCAACGTCCTCGTGGGATCTACCCGCAGCGGGTTCGCATGGACCCGGCGCCGGGCATTCCTCACCGGACGGTGGTGAACGTGAAGGAGGAGAGGCATGTCAGCGTCCGCCAAAACGGTTTCCATTGCCTCCCGGCGGTGGAAGGGCTCCGGGCTTGGCGCCAGGCGGAGCTACAACCACGGGCGGAGGCGGCGGCTGAAGAAGCTTCTCATCCACATTGGCCAGCTGTTCCTCCGCCGCTTCTATCACCGAATCCGCTTCCTCTTCCGACATGCCTAACACTAAGGTCAGATAGTGAAAGGGAGGGACAATTACATCACACCCGCCCGTCACATACTTCGCCAGCGCATTGGATCGATGCTCTGCGATCGCCGCCTTATCCAAATCCGACGGACTATTCAAATCAGGCCAGTCTATTTCGTAGCCGTCCACCGGCATGGGCAACACACCCGCCGCAACTAGGCGGTCGCAGAAGGGGCGGAGCACAAAGGGATTCACATACTCTACCCGCCTCTTCGTGATTCTCGCGTTCCAAGCCCGGGTATCCTGCTCCGAGGCTAGCTGGGCGGCTTCGGACCCGACAAAGACGCGCCACGGAACGGCCATGGCCACAGAGATAAGCTTTAATTGGAGATCAACATGAGGCGCGGGATCGGCTACTTGCACGCTAAGACTTTTAGCTGTCATGCCGACGGTGGCAATGTATCGCTGGAGCCCGTTCATGTAAGACTCGATCTGTTCCTTCGTCGCATCCTTGTCGAATTCCACATCCTCGTCCGTCGGCTGCGACTCGATCGACAAACCAGGAAATCCACCCTTCCAAAACATCTCCCCCGAACCGCCCGCTATCTTCCGCAAGTCCAGCAAGCGGTTGAATACTTTCTCCATCCGCGGGCAACCGTAGATTTCGGAATTGGTGCGGTTGTCGGCTAAGTGAATCATGCGGGTCCAGTGGACTTCCACGATCTGCTCGCTCGATGTGTTCATATCCTCAAACGAAACGCGGTAGAGCGTAGGCTGGCCGTAGCGTGGACTGGTTGCGTCAGTTTCCAGCGAGGGGACCTCCAAGATCGTTTCGTCCAACGGGCGAAGATAAAGAAGCTTCATTTCGCCGGCGCCCACGCCCGGCTCACCCGCTGCCTCCGCCGCCAAGACACTGGCCACCGGCTCGCTCAGCGGCAGTCCGTCATCGAACCCTAACAGAAGGGCCCCGAACCTCCCCACACCACTCAGAACGTCCGCCCGCTGCAAGTAAGTGAAAAGAGGAATCCGCTGCTCCAAATCCTTCCAGGCAAGTTCAAACTCTGTTTCCGTTTCGTCCTCTGTCTCGTAGACGTCCGGACTCTCCTTCCACGTTTCTTCGGGGAAGAGAGACACGACGCGGGCCGCCACATCACCCCGGGTAAACATCCGCTTGTAATCATCAAGGGAGATCTGTTCAGGATGGCCGCACTCGGCGTCAATGTCCCTCCGCGGGTCCATTAACTTTTGCAGCCACGCCTTGCGGGACAGGAAAGCATTCCGTATTAGACTGGTGACTTTCATATTTCCCAAACTAACACGGACCACAGACTTTCACTAGCAAAGAAATTAGAACGCCCGAAGGAATGAAGGATGCGAAACAGAAAAGTCGTTAGTCCACGTCTGGAAGAGGACGCCATCGCGATAGAATTCTACCTTCGTAATCGGGCCCGCCCTACTATCAGCTTGAACCGATATAAGAACATTGGTCCCACTAATTACTTCCCCCGGCGTGGGCGACACGATTTCCACCCAAACTGGGTCGGTGGATTGCCCGCCCAAAGGCATCACTAAAATGGTTATTGCAGAGACGCCAGTTACAAAGACCGTCAACAACAAGAGGAAGCTCTTCAGTTTTTTCACGTCCTAACACTACTGCACGGGGAATTCGGGGGCAATACCTCAAACTCCTCCTCCGAAGCGCCAAAGGGATGCACGCATCGCTCCGCTACAACCCAGCAACCTTCTTTGCAGCCGTAGCTAACGACCGTTCCCAACTCTCCCTTCTCAGCATAAATAAGGTAGGGGTGGTCCTCATTGGCGGGAGCCGTGAGAGCTTTGAGAAATCGAATGCGAGTGCCAATCGCAGGCAGTTTTTGCCGCTCCTGCACTCCCTTAGAATGTCCCTCCTTGTCCCGCACGTCATTGAGGATGTTGCCCGGAAACTGTTTGGCGCAAGCTTCACAGTGAGGCAAGTCCAGCGCCTGCCGTTCGGGTTCTATCAACCTACCGCAATCACATACCTGTTTCTTGATCATTTATCCTTTCCCGAGTTCTTGCTGCTCCAATACATAGCAAACAGAACCACGATAATCATAAACACAATTAGATCCTCGCCACTCATATCAAGGCAGATTCTCCTCCACCACCTTCCACTTAATCGAATCGTAAGCCTCCATCGTCCAGGGAAAGAAGTGCCGAGCTATCTGCTTCACCGCTTGAGCATAGTCCTGGTGTTCGCCCTGGGCGTGTGGGTCGTCCCGCAGCGTAAAGAACTTGAGCAGGTTATTCATGTCCCAGCAACAATAGAACTCCGTATAAATGCCGACTGGAAGGACGATGCGGGCTTGCTCGCGAGCGATGCCTGCTAGGAGAAGTCGCTTGTAAAGCTCATAGGACCGCTTGTAATGCAACTCTACAGATTCGGACGCGGTATCACGTGATAAGGGATCTACTACCGGATTCCAGGTTTCCCTCGTGTCTAAACTTCCTTGCTTGTTTTTAGTATCTTGATACCGCCACTTCTCCGGAATGAAAAACTCGTCCGGCAGCTCACTATACCTCGCGCTCAGCTCATTCACGTTCTGCATGCGGTGGCGGATATACTGCCGCATCACGAAGATGGGCAGCTTGATGTTGAGCTTGAGCTTGACCATCTCGAAGGGGCTCGTATGGCGATGCTTGAACAAGTAGCGGAGGAGTTTCTTGTCAGCCTCCTCTCCCTTGCTCGGGCTTTTGTAAGACACGCGGGCCGCCTCCACAATGTCGAGGTCGATTCCCATGTGGTCGATGTAACGAACGAACCCGTGGTCATGCACGGGGATTGTATAACCTTTTTCCATACTCATAAATTCTTTATGCTCTTTGATCGTCCGTCCAAGAAGGCGAAAATAAGCGCCTCACTGGGGACTTTTTTGGTTTGTTCTCCCGTCGCTCCTCCTTACGACCGTGCCTTCTCCCTAAGTCGTAAGCCCTACGCAAAAGAGGCCGTATCCAAGGCTCGTCCAGGGTCCCAATAAGGCGGTCTAGTGCCTCAGCGGCTGCTTGATCTACTTTCTTCATAAATTCAGGTGCGGCTGTTCTTCACTAGCAGGCCAATCTAGCTGTGGGTTTGTGAATGACACCGTTTGCAATCCGGACCCACCAGAGTCAGACCCTTCGTTTTTATTTACCATAGAGGGCCACGCTTTGAACAGCCGCACGACATATTATCTCCTCAGAACAAGAAACTGAACCAAAACAGGAGAGCCAATATCAAAAGGCAGTAAGCTAATTCTTCGTCAGTCATACCTACGGGTAAAGGATGATCACAATTTTGTGAAGCTTGCGGGCATGGCGGACGGTCGCCCACGTCCCGCTCCTCAACTGCTCCGCAACCTCCCGAGGCGTAGCAATGAGCAACTCGCATGACTTCACTATCTGCTCATTGCGTAGGAGGTAAGTCAAAGGAGCATAGTTGACGTTGCCGAGCAATCCCGCCCGCTTCTCCGTCTCTCGTGGCGGATGAACGTGGGTAGGTATGCCTTGCTGTTTGGCTAACACATGAGCTTCCGCGTCCGCCCCAACACAATCGCCATGGTGAAATTCATGCACGTGGGAGAAGTGGGCAAGCAGCCATTGCAACTGTTCCAGCTGCCGGCCGTTCATCCCATGCTGGGTCCCAGTGAATCCAAGTATCATCTTCCCCTCAATCCTTCCTGCCACGCCTCCAGCCGCCGCTTTATCTGGCGCCAGATGTGACGCCACCGCTTGCGAGTCAAAGGACCACGCCAGATACGGCGATACTGGTAAGCAGCTACAATGGGACGTTTCATCATGACTTTATTATCTCCCCAGCAACATAATCTCGAGGCACTGGACGGCATTCTCCAACGTCTTCATCTCCTCCAGCGCCTCCCCTTTCAAAGGCTTCCGCTTTACCGCTGCCAGGACCATTTGACTTAGGTTGTAAGCCTGCCGTATCCGCTCCACTTCCACGTCCGATAATTTCAATCGCATACCCCTATTATCTCGCGGTCCCCTCGTGAATGACTTGTCCCACCGGAGCAATGCCTTCACCAGACTCCACTCCACTGTAGAGATTGGTGGCTGTGATCCCGCGCCACAATCCCGGGTGAGCAAAGAACTCTGCCGAGAGTGCGTGGACGTTGGTGATGATTTTGCAAGAGCACAAGTCCCGCTTGTTATCGTTGTCGGGAAATTCCCGCACGTTGAAAGAGATACCATTCGTTTCCCACCCCGAGTAATAATGCCATTGCATTGTGACCCGATGCCAGCCGGGCGGGACCGTGGGCTCGGAGAACTTGGAGAGCTTGGCTGGACCCGCCAGCAATGCTCCCGTTAAACAGACCACCGACAAACCAATATTTAGTTTCATATTATGAGTGATAGGAATTAAGCGGGCGGTGAGGCTTTACACCTTGTTCTACCCGTTTGTGTTTCATTAAATGTTCAGCAAAGCGGAACGCCGTGCTAAACCTACTCTGACACTTCGGACAAATTATTGGCTTCTTCACACCTATTATAATCTCATTCCGCCCATCTTCCGCTTCTTGCGGGCAAGCCGGTTGAAGGCTGAACTGCTCGCGTCCACCTGGTCCTTATACTTGGAATGCGGGAAGAATCGCAGCTCTTCTATATAGTCTCGGGTCCAATTGCGCTTAAGCACGTGGACGGTCCCTCCGCCCACTTGCGAGCTGAGAGCATAAGCCCTCGCCTCCTTGTCCCCGGTCGGGTGATAAGTTATGATTCGGAAGCCCGCGAGGTTCCGGACCGTGTTCTCGCCCGACTCCTTTCCTCCGCTCCCGCCTTCAATCTCCACTAAGATTTCGACCGAGTGTCCGTCTATCTCTGCCGTATTCTTAATCATCGCCTCCCGCTTCGTGCTTCCCCACTGTCCCCGCTCCACATGCAGAATCCAAAAATCACCTGTCTTGTCTACAGACATCAGCACACCCACCGACCAGGCTCCTCCATCCTCGGTGCCCGCTTTGTCCCACGAGCGGCAGTAGCGAACCATATCTTTGACGGCGTAGTCGTCCTCCAGAATAAGCTTGTTGGTCTTGAACATTCCTCCGCCTAAGGGCACCGGGTCCTGGAGGATCTGCGAAGCGTATCCGTATTCACCTAGCTCCGACTTAGTTTCATCTAGGACTGCCCGGCTCAAGCGCACCGGGTCCAACAATCCATCGACATACTGCTCCGCGAGTTCCGGCGGCGACACCTTGTCCGTAAGCTCTCCCGGCAGGCAGATATGCCTAATGCGGTCACTTTGCCGGGCGAGCTTCTCCCCCGAGGGATCGGCTTGGTGGAGCCGTTGCTGAACCAAGATGGTGATGGTGATTTCCTTGTCCACCTTGCGAAGCGGGAGAGTTGTCTCCATCCAGCGGTTCGAAGACTTAAGCTCGGCTTCGCTGTAGGACTCCTCGGGGTTGATAGGATCGTCCACGAGCAGGAAGTGGCCGTGGAAGCCCGTCACTAAACCGCCCACGCCCACGGACAGCCGGAACCCGCCCTGGGTGTTCACGAACAGGCCTTTGCGGTTTTCGTCCTCGCGCAGCTGGAGCGGCCAGAGCTTTTGATAAAGCTCGCTCTGCACGACGTCGCGAGTCTTCAAGCTGTCCTTCAGTGAAACCTCCTTCGCATAGGAGGCACAAATGAATTTGGCCGACGGGAAGTAAGTCCACACCCACGCGGGGAACATTTGGCTAACGATAGTTGACTTCGTAGTCCCGGGCGGAATGTTGATCACTATATCCTTGTCGCGCGGCTCCCCACGAAACACTTTCAAAGCGACCGTTTGCAGCTCGTCGCACAAGTATTCGATATGCCAATTAGGAACAAGTTCCTCCGCCGAAACAATATGCCAGAACTCGAGGAAGAATTGATAGAAAGAGTCCTTGCAGATGGAAGCCTGCAAGGACTCTTCACTAAACCGTATCCCCGTCTCTAATAGCATTCTCCCCGGACACTACGGCCACGGGCTCCAGGAAGTCCATATGATAGTATTGGCAAGCCTTGTGCCCATCAAAAAGGACTCTCACACTTTGAAGGTCCCGGGAATAACCCTTCACTGTGGCGATGTGAGGGCAAGTAATTCGGGCGTTGGTCCGGGGCCATAACAACTTAGCCCGTGCAGTGAACTGGACCCGCTGTCCCAGAGCAAACTTTTCTCGTGCATTCATACGTCTGTTATCACTTGAACCACTCCCATATCGCTGCGAAGCACCACAGCATGCCGGCACCCACCGCCCAGCCCTGGAGACCGTGGCACTCCGCAAGCAGCATCCCAAACGCCATCCCCGTTAACACGAACCCCACTCCCATCCCGCCTAAGATGAAAAAGGTTTTCACTGCGGCAACTCAAGCATTCCTGTCATCTGCGGCTTGCGTCCGTTCAGGCGGGCGCACTCCATCGCGAGCTTGAGGTGTGAGAGTCGAGTGTTGCCGATCGTCGCAGTGGCACGAGCAGCGGCCACCTTCTCCTTCGTGGGCTTATTCTTGGGGCGGAGGCATTCTATATGTTCGTCGAACACATTGAGAAGGCTGATCATTGGCTGTGGTGATGTTGCTTTCATGTTTTTCTTTCAGTTGTTTTTGTTTTTGTTTTTGTTCTGCGTTGAAGTTATTATCTGCCGGACGGCCCGCTTGAGCTTAATTATTCCACGAGCAAATACTATCAATGACGTAGAGGTCTGCTCCCCTGCCTTGAGTCGAAGAATAGATTTCTTGATGTAGCTGTCCGACATCTTCTTTGTTTGGGTATTTCCAAAAATCCGAGATTTTTCATTAAGTTTCTCCCTATTCCTTTCGCGGTAAGCCCGCGTCGTTTTCAGGTGCCGCTCTCTGTTCTCCACCCTCCATTTCCTTTTCAAAGTAATCACATGCTCCTTATTCTTTGAATACCACCCTCTCTTTTGTTCCCTAATGTGGTCCCTATTCTTCTTGTAACTTCGACGCCTCCACGCGAGGTAGTGCTTTCTGGTCCTGTCCCTATATGCTTTCGCTTTCGCCTTCTCCATAGGAGTGCGGCGCTTGGCTCTCTTGAGTATGAGAAGCCGTTCACGATTCACCTTGTAATAATCTTTATTACAATTAGGGTTTTTCTGAAAGTATTCTTTTCGTGCTTTCAGCATCTTTTTACGATTGCTCCAATAGTATTCCTTATTTCTCTTTTTATATAATCGAGGGTGCTTGAGGCGCCAAGCACGGGCTCGCTTCCCCAATTCTGAAAGAAGATGTTCTGGTAACACATGCTGAACACGATGGGCCATAATAATAATTACCTCTTCTTCTGCTTGATGTCGTTATTCATGGCCTCCCACCCGTCACTCTCTGATATTCCGCGTAGGCAGCTTGGAGGTTCATTCCCTTTTCGCAGCATCGATACCCAAACTCAAATGTGGAGAACTGGGCCATGTCGAGGGGCGGGCACGTCCCGCAAGTCCTGGGGCTGGAAGTGCCCGCGCCCTTTGCGGCTGTCCTCGTATTGTTGCATGAATGGAGCCTCAGCAAAATGCACCTCTACCAAGTAGGCATCCTTGTCCACCACCGTGCCTTGCAGTCCAACAAGCGGGCCGCTCATTACCTCCACCCGCTGCCCGTATTCAAAGTCGTCTGTTGTCCAACAGATATGGTTCTTTGGTATTCCGGGCGGAACTTTAGGATTGCACTTGGGACAGGTTCCATCCGGACGGACAGTGGTATGCAAGCCCTTGCTCCAACAAGTGACGCAACTATTATGTGGATTATTCTTTGGCATAATCATCACCTCTTCTTCTGCTCGATCAGTTGTTTAGCGGAGTCAAATAAACAAGCGGTCTTTCCCATGTCTTCGAATCTGTCCCGAACCACCATAGTCGATGCAAGCATCTGTTGGGCCACGGGCTTTGGGACCCGCCGGAGCAGGTTGAGGAATTCGTTCCCGCTCATCTCCATTGTAATTTTGATTCGCATATTAAACTTTCTTCTTGTTGTCGAGGATGCTTTCAATCGCTCTAACTTTGGCCTCGTAGGCGTTGGAGGCGTTGACTTCCTTGCGAAACCCGTCCGCCTCCACCAGCCAGAAGTTACCCCCACCACTCCGCAAGGCAGTGAGGCGCTTCGGCAGTTTGATTCGGGCCCGACGGGCCTCTTCCCGGACTCCCCGCAGAAGTAACTGACTGAACTGAATGTTAATGTCGATTGGCATATTAGTATTATCTTGTTGACTGAATTAAACGAGCTTGCCCCGGGTGATGAGTGTCTGCGGAGCGCCGTTGAACGTCCCATGCTCCTTCACGGTTGCCTTGATAGAAACTGCCTCGCCCACACTGGCCACAGACTTGCTGGCGAACCAAGTAACCTGGTTGCCGTCCTTGTCCTCGAAGCGGGTGATGTAAGTCGTGCCGTAGTCGCCCTCGCGAGTTATGACCCCGGTGCAAGTCAGCTGAAACACTTCCCGCACACCCACGGTCCCGATGTGCTTCATCATCGCCTTGCGGGCTTCGAAGGCTGCCTTCTGGTCAGCATTGCGGAGGAACTGGCCGGCGTAGGCTATCAAGCTCGCCTTGCGCTCCGGGATCAACTCAAAGTTCACCGCATACACAAGCGCCTGGGCAAACTCGTCACCCTCGGGCGCCTCGTAGTTCCGCAAGCGTTCGATAATCGCGTCCGCTGCGGCCCACGCCGGGTCCTGCGGGTTCTCGAGTGCTGCCCAGATTCCCACCTTAGTTTCCGGGATGGGGGAAGTAGCTGCACGAGCTGCCTTGCGATGCGTGCCCTCGGCAATAAGCTGCCCATAGTCGTCCTTTTGATTGTAAGTCCAGCCGGAAGTGCGGAACATATACTCCGCAGCGGCGAGGACCCGGCGAACGCTCACCACGGGGAGAGTGCGGGAGCCGCCTTCGGACGGCCAAATCTCGTCTTCGCCACCCGCATTGAACATACTGACTACAAGGTCCAAAAACTCGAGCTTGAGGAGACCATCGTGTCCAATATAATCTGCGAAGCACGTCCGGCCGACTTGCATCTCGCGGGCGTCGTCCTTGTTGCGGATGATATAAACGAAGTTGCGCTTGCGGGCCGCGTGGCAATGATCGCAGTGGGAGGGGTTGGCCGCTGTCCACTTGGCCAAGTCCAAACCCTTCACCGAGCTGTCCACGAACGTGGAGCCGTCCTCGAGGCGCTCAATCTTGCCCAAGAGGGTCCAGCGATACTGCTCGGTGGACGGGAGGACGAGGTCATACTCGGTCACTTCCACGGGGATCACGGCGGAATGCTCCCGGGTCTCGCCGTCCAACGTTTCCACAACGATGCGGGTCTGCTCCACCGTCTTGCGGCCCAGGTTGGTGTAGGTCAGCGGGGCAAATCCGACGCGGGTGGCCTTCTTGTTCAGGCGGGCGATTTCCTTTTCGAACGCCCAGGTTTTGCTCACGAGTATCTTCATATGAGTATTGATAAGCAGGTTACTGGCCCACGAGCTGGCACTCGCCGAACAAGTAATGGTAACCATTTACGTCCTGGGATTGGATTGTGTAGTCATAGCTCTTGAAACAATAGGACCGGACCTGGGCCTTCTGAACCCACGTTCCATAGTCCTCCTCCGGAGTCGTGATGGTCAACGTGGTCCCGTCGAACGTGTGAGGAACCGAGATGCTAGCAATGTCGCGCTCATTCCAAGCAAGTCCACCCCGCACGAACCGCCCGGAGCCGTCCACCTCGGCAAAGCAGCGAGAGACTTCCACAATCGTCCCGATAACGTTGCGGTTGCGCCGGCGCGAAGCTGCTTTGACTTTCTGTCCCACTTCGAATTTTGGTTTCATATACGTATTGATAAGCCGGTGTCGTGCCCGGGCGGGTTCAGGCTAAGCTCTTGCAGCAAGGCGCAAAGTGAATCTCGTTCAAGCCGTCGTCCGCCGTCATGCTGCCCTCGTTTATCATGTCTGCCCAGATGCTGGCGGACACGGACAGGGCCGTCGCATGTTCCTCGACGCAAAAGTGCTCGCGCAGCTTCTCGAGCTTCTGGCAGTCCGCACAATCGGCCGCATGGACGACGAACTGGCCTTTGGACTGGTCGCGTAGGTTTGCTCCGAATATTTTAAGTTTCATATGGGTATTGATAAGCCGGTGTCGTGCCCTATTTAATCGTGGTGAACGCTAGGCCCCGGGCGGACGCGTCCACATCATTTTCCTTCAGCCACATACTGACCGCGTTCCGCTCCTGCTTGCGAGCCTCCGCCAGCGACCGGGCGAGGACTGTGAATTCGACCGTGGTGTAACCGAGTGCGCTGACTGTGATGATATATTGTTTCATATGGATATTGATAAGCAGATGGTAGGCCCTAGCGGCTCCGAAAGTTTTGGCGGACTGCCTTCGCTAAGGCTACCGCAATCACCCGAGTAGCTTCTAAACGAGCTTGGCATCGCGGGTCCATGCAAGCACGGTAATGTGCCACCCGCTGCTTGAAACTGTGGATGGCTCGTGCCTCATCGCACATGGGCGTGGACGCCGGAGGGATTGAAATCTTGTCGATCATATTGATAAGCCAGTGCCATACCCAACTAAGATATAATAAACAGTTCCGGGCCCTTGCGGGAAGTGTCGGAGTCATTGTCCACTGCTAAGCCGCTGTCCGAATAAGCGGATTCACGAGTGGACCGACGCTCTACTTCACCCCGGAGCAAGTGAACTTGCTGCGTGTGGGAATGGTCCCCGTAATCAGAGGCGAACGCTACCTGAGTATCGGGTGGGAGCTCTTGCAATGCTTCGATGAGCTCCTGAGCTGTGACGGATGTAATGTTTTTCATATGGATATTGATAAGCAGGTTACTGGCCCGATGCTCAGCGACCCAGGCGGGTGGCTAACTCTTTGCGTTGGAGCCGGAGCAACACGAGCTGGCTCGGCGTTGGTCCACTGGTCCTGGACAACTGGGCCTCGGCTAGGGCAATGATGCGGTCGATCTCGTTTAGCAGCTGACTTTGTTTTAAGTTCATGCCCATATACTCCGTCATCCTGTTCAAGTTGTCCAAACAAATCTTGATAAATCGTCTAGTGCCTATCAGCAAGTAGCAGGCCCAGGACTACAAGGCACGAACTTCGACGTCGATACACTTGAACTTTTCCCCGCTATACAACTGGACTCCCTTTTGGGCGTTCCTCAAGGACATAGACCACTGAAGGACAGTGAGCTTTCCGAGACCCGCAGCGATGCTTTGCTCCAACTGTTCACAACGTTCACGGACTTGGCGCCAGATGCTGGCCTGGACATCGGTGGTCCATCCCGCGTCCAACGCTATCTGCTGGCATGTCTTGTTACTGCCAATCCCTTCGATCAGCCCCTTATAATATTCCGCGTTCGAGCGATCGATGGAGTTAGGCTGGCTATACTCCCGGCGGAGGCGGGCAATGTCCTTACGGCCGATGACTACATGGGTATAGACGCGGTTGGAGGAACGAGTGTGAATAACACCCTCGAGAGTGTAGGAAAACTTGTTCTTCATATGGGTATGTATCAGCAAGTGTTAGACCCGAGCTTGCCGAGCTTCTTCCCGGGCTTCCTGTTCGAGGAAACGGCGGGCGTAAAGGCTGTTCGATCGCTCCCAATCCCGGCGGGCCTGGGCGACTACACTCCGGCGGTAGAGATACTGCTCATCGCGGGCTTCGTTTCGTTCTTGTTCAGTCATGACAGCATATAAGCAGGTGATAGGCCCACTAGTTCAAGCTTGCCCGGATTGCCAATGGTCCATCTACAAGCCAAGTGCCCTGGACAAAAGGGAGAAAGATGGACCATGGGGTCACGGGCCCCCTCCGACCCCTATCAGCAGAATCCAGGCCCACGTCCGGTCCACCAACGGTCCACCTGCCCTGGACAGGCGCCCACAAACGGGATGAGCCAATACGAGCGCGGAACAGGCTTAGCACGTAAAAGGGTCATATCAGCGATATGACCCTTTTTGACCCAAGGAACAGGAGTCGCACCTAAACGTGCCAGCCCTGCTCCACAAGCAACTCAGTCGGAGGCGCGTCCGGAGCATAGCGGGTAGGGTCGCCCACACCCGCCAGCCAAAAAGCTTCCCGGCGTTCAATGCACGTCCCGCAGCGGCCACAGTGGGACGTAGAACCCACGTAACATGACCAAGTGCATTGAAACTTCACTCCCAGCTTATCTCCCAGCTGCACAATCCCGGACTTGGAATAGTTAATGAAGGGGCGGAGCAACTCGATTTGCTTCCAGTCGCATAGGTTGGCCACAACTTGCATTGCGTCCGCAAACTCCGGCCGGCAGTCCGGGTAAATCGCGTGGTCGCCCGCGTGGGCGGCATAGGCAACGCTATCGCATCCGTAGGCGATAGCGTGCCCAATTGCTACTGCCAACAGAATCATGTTGCGATTAGGAACGACAGTGGCCTTCATATTCTCCTGAGTGTAGTGGCCCGTCGGCACGGGAATGCGGGTATCCGTTTGCGAGCTGCCGGGGAGGAGAGCGCCCAGCGTCCACAAGTCCGCATTAGTGTAGGGTATGCTTAAGGACGTTGCTTGAATCTGAGCGCACTCGAGCTCGCGCCGATGACGCTGGCCATAATCGAAGGAGATGGCCCGCAACTCGGTGCCTTCCTTTTTGAGGTAGTGGGCGAGGACGGTGGAATCCATCCCGCCGGACAATAGAACGACAGTTTTTCTCATATGCTTATTATCTTCCGTTCCCGCTAGTTGATACTGCCAAGCGGCGCGGCTCCGGCGCCTCCACGTCGATAGGCGGATTTGCTTCGCGTTCCTTGTGCCGGCGGATAGCCGCAAGAATCTCCTGCCGGGTCGCCAGCGGTAAATCTAGCTCCTCCAGGGAGAAGCCCATGCCTACTTGCCCGGAATGCTCCACCTGCACCTTCTCCGTATATCCGCGGTCACTATTGATTGTGCGGTTTACAAAGAGCACGGCGGCGGGATGGCGCTGCTCCACTAAGTCCAGCAGGGCGTTCTCAAAAAAGTTCTTTTTGTGCCATTGGATTTCCTCTACGAGCTGCCGGAAGGCTAAGTCTTTGCGCCATTCCTCCAAGCAATTACGGGATACCGCCACCATACGGCAGGCAGTGGAAAGGTTAAAATTGCTAGTCACCAGCGCGTGGAGCCACAGCTCTTGCCGCAGTTGTTTAGTTTGGCCTGACAGTATGTGTTCTATCTTTTCGTAAGCATTGTCGGAATCATTCCAAAATTGAAGTTGATCCCAGAGCTTTCGACAGGCCGGTGAGAGTTGTTGATAGACATACCCGCTAAAGGTTTCGCGGTGGCCGCGCCGGGTTTCGGCTAGCTCTTTTGCCTCTTTTAATTCCGGATGGGCTTCCAAACGCTTTTGGAGAACAGCGGATGATATCTCTAGAGCGGCGGCCACCTTGGCTGGTTCCGGGTCCCGCAGCCAAGCGTCATACCAATCTAATATGAAGCGTAAAGAAAGCTTTTTCATATCATAAAGCTAAGATATGAGGGGAGATTAGTCCAGACCCGCTTCCTGCCTTAGCAGAGCCAGCTCTTTGGCCGAAGCTTCCGCCGGGTCCTTCGCATCCAAAAGAATGTTGCTGGTCACGCCGGGAAACAAACAGAGAGTGCGGGCGAGTTCCGCTGCCTTCCGCTGGGCGGGAGGTTCGGAGTCAAAACAGATGAAGCGGTAAGGAATGCTAGCTAGCTGTTCTACTTGGGCCGGCGTGAAGGCGGTTCCAAAGACAGCGGCGGCTCCCGGACCTACCGCCCAAACGTCCAACGGGCCTTCGACAATGATTACAGAATGATGGCATTGGCCTAGCCCGTAAACGAGATGTTTGATATTAGTTCCGCCGTCCCGCTCCGGAGATGCTGACACATAACGCTGGGTAACGTTGCTTCCTATGGCCCGGGTCGTCCAGCTCTTCACTTGCCCGCCCCCGAATACCGGTATGTAGAGGCGCCAGGACAAGCGGGCAGAAATGCCGATGCCTTGCACGTTCCACCCGCGGGCAATGACATCTGGGTCCAAATGCCGTTCTTTCAAATAGCGCCGGTGGGCGGGTAGGAATTCGCGCCGGCCTTTAGGCTCCACTAGCTTCTTCTCTACTGCTATTTGCGGGCGGGCGGGCAAACGTCCCGCCAGGGCTTGCTGCACAAGAGAAGGGTTTACTCCCAGCTTAATCAGGGTAGCGTAGGTGCTCTGGACTCCACAGCGCCAGCAAGCACAAGCCCGGGAGGAGAGGCTCAGCCCTAAGTGATAGGCTTGGCTTCCGCACCAGGGACAATCCCGCAACTGGACCCACCCGGAGCGGGCGTGGTGATGCTGCCCCTCCTCTACATAAGGAAGGCGGGCCTCTTTGAGCACTTCCAAAAGTGTCATATCAAAGAGTCTTTTGCGCGTATTCCCGCACCAGTTTGATAACCGCATCCCGCATCGTTATTCCCCGGCGGGCGCAAGCGCATTTGAAAGCGGAGTGGGTATCCTCCGGGATGCCTTGGATGAACAAAGTCTTTTTGTGGCGTGGCGCCCGCGGGTCCGCCGGGATTACTGATATTTTGCTTCGGGGTCTTATCATAGATAGTTCTCCGGTTTCATTAATTCATCAAATATATTCAGCGTGTCGGTCCCTTCCCCGCCATCTAAGACGGAGCCCAGCACCTCTTTCTTGCGCTGGAGCAGGCGGACCAACTTCTCCTCCGCTGTCCCTTTGGCCGTCAAATAATGAGCCGTGACTTTCAACTTCTGGCCAATGCGGTGGAGGCGGTCCTCGCCTTGCAGCAAGTCGCCCGGCGTCCAGGGATAGTCCAATGCCACAATATCTTGAGCTGCGGTCATTGTGTTGCCTATGCCCGCGGCCCGCCAATTACCTAAGAGCAAGCGGGTGGAGCGGTGTGATTGGAATCGCCGAATCGTTTCAGTCCGCATCCGGCCGCGTATCCTCCCATCTACAATCACCGCACCGGGAAACTTGCCCACCAAGTAGTCAATGACGAAAGTGTTCATCGTCAACGCCACCAGCTTCTGTCCCGGGTGGCACTCAAAGAACCGGACAATCCACCGCGCCATAAGCTCCAGCTTGAGCCGTGCGATCAAGCGCAACAGGTAACCCACCTTCACTAGGGCCATGCTCTTCTTTGCCCGCCGCGCCCGCAGCGGACTCTGTTCCGCCAGCCAGTGCCGGAAGTCGTCTTGGGCATGGAGATATTCCTTCATCCCTTCCGGTGGCAGTTGCAGGACGACCACACGCCGGCGCTTGGCCGGCAGCTCGGTCAGCACCCGCTCCTTCAGCCTCCGAATCATACACTCCCGCCGCAAGATGCGGTGAAGCTCTCCTAGCCGCTCCGCTCCATCATACTTCCAACCCCACGGCGTCTTGCGGGGCTTGCAGTAGCGCCAAGCGAAGACCGTCCAAGAGGGAAAGAGATCCGGGCGGATAAGGCAAAGGACGTGCCACAGCTCTATCGGACGGTTGGTGATGGGCGTCCCGCTCAGACCCAGCACCGATGGCACTCCTTGAACCAGCTTAGCTGCCGCCCGGCTCCGCTGTGTTGACTTCTCCTTGCAGTAGTGGACTTCGTCAAAGATAACGCATTGCGGCCGGGCGGCGCGGAGCAATGGGAGCCAAGAGGGAAGGATCTCGTAACTCACAATGACAATGGGACCCGGCAGTGAACGCTGGCGCTCCGGCATCTCCCCATCTAGCACTTCCGCCCGCATTCCGAAATGGAGAGCTGCCTCCCCTTGCCAAATCCACTTGAGCCCGGCGGGAGTAACAATCACCACTGGGCGCCTCCGCGGAGTCTTATGGACCCAGAACAAAGCTTGAATAGTTTTGCCCAACCCCATCTCGTCCGCTAGCAGGGCCCGCCCACCGAAGTCATAAATTTGCCGGGCTCCCTCGAGTTGGAATGGCTTAAGCTTCGTCATATTCTATTGACGCCATGATCAACATCGACTCACCGAAGGCGAGCCATATCGAAATGAGCACCGCGTCCTTCTCGTAGCTCTTAGGCGTCAGCCTTAACGAAACGCTCTTGCCACTACATCTCACATCAGCTCGCCCAGAGAAGGCAACTTCTCCCGCGCTCACCGCCTTCATAGTATTAGGAACTACTTCCGAATGAGCGAGGTGGTCAGAGAACAGAATGACATACTTCGGCCGGATAGGACGCAAGTCCTCCTTGTCTCTCTTCTTGTGTTCGCAAATGACGTATTTCATTCAGTTATATTATCAACCCGCCTCCTGCTCGTCACAATAAGAGAATCCGATTATCCCTCTCGCTAGGAGGCTGCGGAACTCGACCGGGTTCAACGCATACTCCGGCGAATGCTTATGCTTCCACACGCCCTGGAACCGGCGCCTAATTTCCTCCTGGGCAGCTTCAAAACGGTCGTGGGTGTAACCCCGACACATCAAGGAACGTTTCACGCGCGTCAGCAAGAGCTCGGGCGATAGAATGCTCCGCCACTTCTTAGGAGTCTCCTCCACGAGCAACTCAACAATCTCCCGGGCGTCCTCGGATAAGTCCTCCCATATCTCCAAACACGGACTGCGGGTGGCCGGTGCCGTGAGCTTGAGAACGCCGCGCAAATTGTCCTTGAACTCAATCTGCGGGAGGCGTTGCTGGCGTTTCACCTTTTCGGTAATACGACTCTTGAATTGCCATTTGAAAATTTGGGTGTAGAAGGAGGAGAACTTAACTCGCCGCTTGGGGTCGTAGTAGTTCCACGCCCGCATGAACTGCCAATAAGCCTCCCCTAAACACTCATCAAACGGCAGCCGGTATTGGGCGGAGGCGTCCCACGCCAGCTTGTATGCTAAATTTTGAACCTCAGCCAGCATCACGTCCGGCTCCGGCTTCTGTTTCTTCTTTGTTAGATTCATAATATAGGTTAGCAACCTACACAATCTGGGCCGGTGGGTCCAGCCCAGATTGTGCGGGAGTTATTAACCAATTATGGACGAGCTGGAAGCCGCTCCGCCGACCTGCCGCAAATTCACGGAACGTCCTTTGGCGTATCCCGTCTGGTAAGCATCGTAATCAAACACCCGCATACTAGACTTGCGGGCTTTGATGAGGTGCGGAAATTCCTGGGCGACCCGCTGCTCCACCAAAGCGTCCTTGTTCACAACGATGAGGGCCCAAGATTGTGCTTCGGGCTTGCTCAAGGTCTGTTCCGCCCGCTTGTTGGCAGCCAGGAGGCCGTTATAGAACCCGGAGTAGGCTCCGTTCGCTGTGGCTGCTTCGTAGTCTGTTTCGCCGCGCGACTTCCGAATGGACCAGTAACAGCCCCAGTAGGACTCCTCCAGCCAGGGAAAGAGCTCCACACAAACCGCCACGTCGAACGCTTCACCGATGAAGACATAGGACCGGTAAACTGTAATGATACGGATGCCGAAAATTACGCTCAGGGTGGAACAAACGTATTTGTGATAGGGGCGGAAGTGCTTGGATCGAATCTTGACAGTGCCCTTATCCACCGTAACAGAATTGGACTTGGGGGCCTTGGGGTCCGCCATTGCGATGCTGGCGAGCTCTAGGTGGTAGCGCATGGCGATTTCCTTTGCCTTGCCCATCGCGGCTTCCATCTCGTGTTGGGTGGCACCCTTGCCGTGGGCAAGGGCGAGGCACTTACGGATTTTCTCGATTACGTCGTCACTAACTTTGTTTGTGTCATTCATATGTTTAAGTATTAGCAAATTGTTGGCCCGTTTCGTTCACTCGTAATAGGTCCCGCCCAGTGCCCCCCGGACCCGCACTAAACCAAGCTCCGCATACACTTGTTGACGTTGTCGGCGAGCGAGGTTCTTCTTCGCCCGGGCGGAGGCGTCCATATAGTCCCGGGCCCGGGCGATTGCTTGCTGCTTCGGGCTCATTCTGTCCCACACGGTTTGCTTGTTTGCATTCATGATATTGTATTAGCAGATTATTGGCCCAGTTAGAACTTGATAATCTCATGCACACCACCCCGGTAAAGTGACTGTCCGGTGCTCAGGACCTTGGTGAACTTAAAGGACTCGGAACGGCGGGCACCGGCGCGTTGCACGCGGATGGAGTGGGTGTTCACGCGGGTAACTACGGCCGGCGCCGTCCAGCTGCGGATGATGATCCCGATACACTGGCTACTGGTGATCTGCACTGTCTCTCCGACTTTCAAGTTGTTTACGTTCATGATACACTATAAGCAATTCACTGGCCCGTTGAACGGAGCACAAGCCCAAAGCAAACTGTCCATCATTATATCAGCTGTCCAGGACCGTTGGTCCATCTCTGGACCGGTCGACCCACTGCACTATACTATAGTCAGCTGGTTCAAGCGGGCACGCGACTTGCTGATAGTCCTTCATGATGAAAGTTCAACGTATCCACAAGACCCGCAAGTCCGCCGCCAGTTACTTGAGCGAGCGCGGCTGGAGCCGCCGGTCCACAGACTCCTTCGGTGACTGGGTATTTATCCATCCCGTGAAGCAGTATCGCAATATCATCGTGCAGCTCAAAAACCGTTCCTGGGAAATTCAAGCCTGGGGATAAGTCGGGCCTAACCTCTGCTATCAATACTCATATGAAACTACGCGATTTTGAAAACCGGTTCGAAGCGACACTCCAGTCGCACAAGCTCGAATACACAATGGAAACGACAACGGAAACCGCTGTGGGGATTACCTGGGTTTGGAAGTCCTACTCCATCAAACCCCGCTGCGCCTTCAACGGTCCCTTGCTGGTGACGCTGGGTAAGCATACCCGCCCGGGTGGGTTCAATCGCCGCTCCCGGACCGGCTGCTCGTGCTTCGTAGTCCCACCCCACGGCATGGGGAGCAAAGCCGTCCACGGGCTGACTGCCGTGTGGCGTTTCATCCGCATCATTTGCCTGCCGCTCTAAGCCTTCGGGCCTAGGAATTGCTGACAGAGCTCATAGAAAATAATGCAAGAATAGATTGGACAGACTGATAATAAACACAGATAGATAATATAGGTTATGAACATGGTTTACTTAAGGGTCGGGGACGTGATAGAAACAAGTGGAGACCAGTGGGTCGTAGTAATGGTGAACGATTGTCGCGCCCGCTGCCGCTGCCTGTCCCGCAAGACCCGCATCGTAAAGGATGGACTGAACAATCAAGTCCACGAGTTCGAAGGCACGGCTGCGATGATTAACATTAGCAACCTGATCGAGCCCGGGGAAGTCCTCCGCCATGATCGAGATTTAGTTAGCAACATAAACAAAAACAAAACACAGAAAGCAGACACAATGAAAGACAAGACAGCAAAAACCGACAAGAAAACTGAAACCACCCACACCGGGCTCCTCGGCGGGATCTTTGGACTCTCCGTGACCAGCGTGCTTCGCCGGCTCGGCAAAGAGGGTGTTACCACCGCCCACGCCCGGGAGATCATGAAGGCCCAGAACGTGGAAACCTCGGACATTACCGTGAGCATCCAGGTCAACGCTGGCCGCCGGGGCAAAGGCGGCCCGCCTGCGGAACTCACCGCCGCTCAGATCAAACAGCTCGTTTCCAGTGCTCCCGCACCCAAGGCCCCGGAGAAGAAAGAGAAGCCGGCCAAGGCCGCGAAGAAGGGTGTCAAAGCCGCTCCCGCAAAGAAGGACGCAAAGCCCGCTAAGCCGGCGAAGAAGGCTGCCAAGCCCGACGACGAGGAGGCTGCCAAGCCCGACGACGATGAGGAAGTGGTGAGCCCCGAAGACTGACACCCGCCCCAACCCATCCAGCCCTAGGATTTTCCTAGGGCTTTTTTTTTGTTTTGCCGTCACCCGCCCGCAGCCGTAAGATAATAACAAGTAAGTCGTAGATAAGAAAATTTGCTGCCCGGCCTTGTGAGGTGTCGTTGCATTACCATCTTCGACTTACTTACCTCATGAAGGCCGGCAGCTTTTAATTTGAGATTATGATTCAACATATTCACAGGCGGGATAATCCGTTCGTGCAAGTGGATAAGAATATTCTGAACAATCCAAACTTATCCTGGAAAGCCAAAGGCATCTTGATCTATTTGCTCAGCCACTCCGACAAGTGGGTCCCGCAAGTGGAGGACATTGCCGAACATGGCACGAGCGGGCGGGATAGTGTTCACGCGGCCCTGCGGGAATTACGAGACGAGGGATACGCCCGCATGGTTTACCAACAGACCTCCGACAACGGGCAATTCAAAGGACGTGGATGGCATATATACGAAAGTCCTCAAAAGACCGGGCATTCCGTGGAACGGGTTTTACGTGCCACGGCTAAACTGCCACTACGTAATAATAAAGGGAAAAATAACACACAAGCCGCTGGCGCGGCCCAGTGTGATTTAATTTTTGAAAGTGGTAACTTCCCTTCCACTCCCGCAGGGGAGTTATGCCTCCACTTTGAGAGGTTCATCAAGAGCCACAAACTAAACTGGGTCATTGATAGACGTAACGGCAAAAAAGTAGAGGTCAAAATAAACCGCAATTATTGGCTGCGGGCTTGCGCCACCCTCTTAAACGAGGTCCGTCCTACTACCATCAAAGAAACAATGGATTGGTATTTCAAGCATCACCACGAACAGTATGTTCCCAAATGCGGGTCGTTGATGAGCTTCTGTGAGAACTTCCAGCGAGTGCAAAATGCCCACGACCGGAGCGAAGGAATTGTCCGGGAAGATGAAGAGGATATAGACCACCAGGCAGCCGAGTCCGAACGCTTGAATTCCGAATACCTCCGCTCCCACCGCCTCCGCCATGCAGATTAAAAAATTTCAATCTAAAGAGGAGCATACCCTCCTCGCTGCTCTTATCACCCACGACGGGGTGTTGGGTTCTGTAGCCCAAGCCCTCGGTCCCGAGAAAGACCCGTTCCCAAACCGCTGGAGCAATCTAATCGCCCAGTGGTGCTTCACCTATTTTGACAAGTATCAGAAGGCGCCCGGCCGCTCCATCCAGCAACTCTTTTTGAAATGGGCCGCGCAAGCGCCAGACCCGGCGGTGGCGGAACTCGTAGAAAAGTATCTCGGGACCCTGAGCGACCACTATGCCAAGGACCCGACCCTCAATGAAAAGTATATTGTGGACGTGGCGTCCCATTATTTCGAACGGGTCCGGCTGTCCCGCATGTCAGAAGCCATTGACTCCGCCCTCGAACGCGACGACTTAAAAGAGGCGCGGGAAGCCTCGTTGGCAATACCTATCGACTTCTCCTCCGGCGCCTGGAAGGACCCTTTCTCCAAGGAGTCTATCAAGCAAACCTTCCGCCGGAAAGCGGAGGACCAGACTGTTATCCAGTTCCCCGGGGACCTGGGCCTCTTCCTTTCGCCCCATCTAGAACGCACGGACTTCGTTTCGTTCTGCGGGCCGGAGAAGCGGGGCAAGTCTTGGTGGCTTCAGGAATCCGTTTTTCTCGGGCTCCAGCAGAAACGGAAGGTGCTCTACTATGTCTTGGGTGATATGTCGGAGGAGCAAGTCAACCGCCGCCTCTATTCCCGCTTGCTCCGGCGCCCGTGGCAAACCAAGCTGGTGCGGCGGCCAGTCTCGCTAGATCCGCAAGGACGGGAATCCAATTGCAAATTCCGATCGGTGGAGAAGGAAGGGATCTCCGCGCGGGAAGTTTGGGAGGGAGTCGAAAGGTTTAAGCGCCTGACCGGGACCACCCAGATGCGGCTCCGCTTACGTTGCGAGGGCGGGCTCGTGGTCTCGGCCAGCGACATTGAGAAAGACATCGCCCGGCTGGCCAAGCAAGAGAGCTGGGTCCCGGACTTGGTGGCCGTGGATTATGCGGACCTACTGGCGCCGGAGCCACACACCAAGAACCAGGAAGTCCGGCACCAAATGAATGCTTCCTGGCTGATAATGCGCCGCATTGGTTTGACTTATTCCTGCTTAATGCTGACGGCGACTCAAGCGGCCACCTCGGCTTACAATGCCTGGCTGATTCGCAAGAAGGACTTTTCCGAGGACAAGCGCAAGAACGCCCACGTCACAGGGATGATAGGCATTAACCAAACCGAAAGCGGGCAGGACGACAATCCTTCGGAGAAGGAACTCGGGGTCTACCGCCTTAATTGGATTGTGTTGCGGGGCGGCAGCTGGTCGGAGAGCCAGTTCGTTTGGACCGCCGGGAACCTCTCCATAGGTTGTCCTTGCATCATCTCCCACCTCTAACAGATAATATAAACGACTATGACAAAAATGACACGAACACGAGCGATTACATTTTTCGCCGCCATCGGCTTTCCTAAAGCGGAGGAGTGGGACGATGCCAAGCTTATCCACCGGCTTTCCCAAGTTCCTTCTCGGGTATCCGATCAGGACGTGCCTACCTCAGCCATGCCAGTTTATGACGAGTTGCGGGAGGCCCCGACCGTGCAGTTCATCCGCGAGCCCGGGGAGCCGGCACCCAAAGCGGCCCGTCCCAGCCGTGCCAAGCCACCCACGGATAAAACCGAGCCGGAGCGGGACAAGGATGGTGCGGCCCACGGAACCATTCGAGCTGCCGTGAACGCAGTCTTGTCCGTCGCTTGGAAAACCGATAAGAAGATTGCTAAGGATGCGGGCGTCGGCTTGCAGCAAACCCGCCGCTGGCTCCGCAAGATAATACAGGATGGAAAAGTGGAGAAACGAAACCAAATCATTTACCGGCTTATTGAATAATGTTTACCCTCACCAAAGAATTCAGGTTTGAGGCTGCCCACATGCTCCCGCATCATGATGGGAAGTGTCGGCGGCTCCACGGCCACAGTTGGAAGATGCGGGTAGAGCTGCGGAAGATCGGGCTGGAGGTCGAGGGACCCAAGCGAGGGATGCTGATGGACTTTGGCGACATCAGCAAAGCGATCCAGCCGTTGCTGGAGACGAGATTGGACCATCACTATTTGAACGAAACAACAGGCTTGGAGAATCCCACCAGCGAGGAAGTAGCGAGGTGGGTGTTCAACCACCTCGAGGGGGAATTGGCTTATCTGCACGCGGTAGAAATAGATGAGACTTGCACGTCCTCATGCCGCTACGAGTTATGAGTAACACCTATCCCATCCACGAGATGTTCGACACTTTCCAAGGTGAGGGAGTTCACATGGGGAAGCCGGCATTTTTTATTAGAACGTATGGCTGTCCGGTTCATTGTCCTTGGTGTGATTCGGCTGGGACCTGGCACCCGGACTGGATACCCAAGGACGTGAGCCGGATGACTCCAGAACAGATTGTAAAGTCGCTCCCGCCCCGAACTAAGATTGTTATCATTACGGGAGGAGAGCCCACAATCTTTAACCTCAATCCGTTGGTGGATGAACTCCACATGCTTGATATACAAGTCCACTTGGAAACAAGCGGAGGCTTTCCCATCCAGGGAGAGTTGGATTGGATAACCCTCTCGCCTAAGAAGTGGAGGCATCCCATTCCGTCTGCACTGGTCCGGGCCGACGAGTTCAAGTTTATCATCGAGACGGAGGAGGACATTGACTTTTATTGGAAGTTGATTCAGATGCCGAACTATACGGAGGATCGTCCTATTTGGTTGCATCCGGAGTGGAGCCAGCACAAGAATTCGAAGGTGCTAGAAGCAATCTGTGAGGCGGTGAAGGATGGGGAGGGACAATATCGGGCGGGCTGGCAGCTTCACAAGTGTTATGGCGTGGACTTGCTAGATAAGCGGTCCCGGCCCATGGTCCCGCTCGGTGGAGATTATAAAAGAGGATTCTAATGGAAAAGCTCATTCTAACTAATACGGATTGCGTTCAAGCTGCCAAGCGGCTCAAGGGGGACTATTGGAAGAACAAGTCAGGCGGGATCTCATGGGTCTACGGCGTTCCGCGGGGCGGCATCCCCGTTGCCTACTTGGTCGATCCCGAGCACGTCGTGGAGAAGCCAGAGGAGGCTACCTTGATTGTAGATGATATCACGGACAGTGGGCGGACCCGCGACCGTTATGTGAAGGACTTCCCCGACGCTGAATTCATGTCGCTCGCGGACTATCTCGAGCCCAAACGGGTCCCAGGGCAATGGATAGTTTTTCCTTGGGAGCAGGGCGAGCAGGGGCAAGACGCTTCTGCTGACGACATTGTCGTGCGGCTCTTGCAATACATTGGCGAGGACCCTAACCGGAATGGATTGCTCGATACTCCCCAGCGGGTTCTCAAGTCTTGGAAGGAACTCACCTCCGGTTACAGCCAGGACCCGGGCAGCATCTTGGAAAAGAGCTTTGACATTCACCGCTACGACCAAATCATTGCTTGTTCGTGGATTGAATTCTATTCGTTGTGCGAACATCACCTCTTGCCCTTCCACGGGTATGCTCACGTCGGTTACATTCCTGCGGCGGGCGACATCCACAACATACCCAAAGTGGTGGGCCTCTCCAAGCTTGCCCGTTTGGTGGAATGCTATGCCCGCCGGCTGCAAGTCCAGGAGCGGATGACTGAAGACATTGCCCACGCCCTCGAAGAACATTTGCTCCCACGCGGAGTCGCCGTGGTCATCCAAGCAAAACATTTGTGCATGGCCTGTCGGGGAGTGGAGAAACATAAGTCCGTGATGGTAACTAGCTCGATGCGGGGAGCCTTCCGGGAAGTAGGGCCCGCCCGCGCCGAGTTCTTCCAGCTGATCGACCTAGCATATCATTCCAATGGCAAGTGAACCCGTCACTCCGCTCTTGGGCTCCGAATCTGTCTTTATGGATTCGGGCGCCTTTTCCCTTTACGCCATTAACGTCGGCAAGAGCCAAGGGCAAGCTGGCCGGGAAGGTTATGCTGAAGTCTCAGCAAAGCGGCGGGGCGGGGAGAAGCTAGACAAGGCCCAATTACGTTGGGGTGCGGGTGACTATTCCTACTTTAACCTAGCGAAGGGTTCTGAATTCCGCCGCTACTGCGACAAGTATGCGAGCTTCATACGGAGGTTTGAAGGACGGGATATTACCTTCGCCACAGTAGACGCCATCCGGCACCCAGAACTCTCTTGGACCGTGCAGAAGTATTTTGAGGAGGAGCATGGGCTCTATCCGGTCCCCGTTGTCCACGGCGGAACACCTCTCCGCTATTTGCATCGTTACTTAGAGGAGCCCAAGAAATATCCTATGGTGGGCCTAGGCGGGCTGGCAGGTGGCATGCGTCCCTTTATCGAATGGGTGGACGCGGCCTTCTACGATATCTGCCCACAGTCCAATAAGTATCTCCCCATCGTGAAGGTTCATGGCTTTGCGGTGACCTCCTGGGAATACATGATCCGCTGGCCTTGGTGGAGTGTAGATTCAACTAGCTGGATTAAGTATGCGGCTTACGGCTGGATTCTGGTCCCGCCCTGGGGCGAGGGAAAGTTTCGATACGATCTTCCGCCGCTGCAACTCAACATGAGCCGCAAGCCCACTCCCCGCATGCATCGTTCCTTGCGGGCCAAGGGCAAGAGTCCCCGGCAGCAAAAGGACAACCACTATGACAATACCTCTAATCTAGTGCAGGAGCAGACGGACCGATGGATCGCCCACTTGAAAATTCCCATGGGCGCCTTTGCGGAGGACGAGATTATAGAAGATGGAGTTAGTTCCTCCTTCCGCTCCCGGGCTATTGTAAATCTGCACTACTTCAAAAACTTGGAGGAGTCTATGCCACTCTGGCCCGTCCCGCTCAATCGGGAATTGATCCGGCAGCATTCTGTTTTATACCATCGAGGGTTTGGCTTGTGAGAATATACTTTAGCGGAATGCATGCGCCGGCGGACAAGCCGGAGACATTGATTCCGGAACGGCGGCCCGCAGTGATGTTGACGTTTTTCGAATTGCAATCTGTAGCTAAGGAAGGCTGCAAGCGCGGCAAACAGAACAAGACACGGGAAAGATTCAGAGCCCTGTTATCACAATGAGAATATACTTTAGCGGCGGCGGCGGAGTGTCGGACGTTCCCGAGGCGTTGGTGCCCGAACGCAAGCCGCATATCATGCTGACGTTTTTTACTATTGACGAGAACCGGACGCGGGACCGGCTGAAAGCACATCTATCACAGAAATCCACTTATGAGAATAAAAAGAGAAGACTTCCTAAAGGACCTGGAGCTGGTTAAAGCGGGCTTGTCCCCACGCGAGTTCATTGAGCAAAGCTCTTGCTTCGTATTTCAGAAGGGGCAGGTAATGACCTTCAACGATGAAGTCGCTTGCCGCAAGCCCATCAAAGTTACCCTCACCGGAGCCGTCCAAGCCCAGAGTTTGCTCGACATCCTCGCCAAGCTAGACGACAAGGAGTTGACTGTGGAGGAAAACGAGAAGGGCGAGCTAGAGTTCCGTGGAGAGAAAAAAGCTTTCGGGATTACCCGGGACGCGGAAATCTTCCTGCCTATTGACCGGGTAGAAATTCCCGAACGCTGGCACCCCTTGCCCACCGAGTTCTTGGAAGCCATCCGGCTCGTCCAACATTGCGTCAGCACCGACGAGTCCAAGTTCCTGCTCACCTGCATTCATTTGCATCCGGACTATATTGAAGCCTGTGATAATCACCAACTCATGCGCTGCACAATGCGGAGCGGGCTGAAGAGTTCCGTGCTCGTCCGAGGAGCCTCCCTCAATCAAGTCGTAACGCTAGGCATGAGCGAGGTCGCCCGCACCAAATCCTGGATTCACTTTAAGAACGAGGACGACCTCATCTTCTCCTGCCGGATTTACACCGAGGAATTTCCTTCCTTCGATGCGGCCCTCGCCGTGGAAGGCAATCCTATTGTGCTTCCCAAAGGACTAATAGAAGCGAGCGACCGGGCCGCCGTGTTCGCCTCCGACAAGGCAGGCGACCCGCTAGTGGCAGTCACCCTTAAGACGGGAGCCCTACGCATCACTGGGGAAGGACTCTCCGGGTGGTATAAGGAGATCAAGAGTGTGGACTACAAAGGCCCGCAGCTAGATTTCTTAATCGCTCCGGAATTGCTGAAGCATATCACCGACAAATATTCGGACGCCGTTATCAACAAGGAGAAGCTCAAGGCCAGCGGAGGCAAGTGGATTTATATCACTGTTCTGGGCCCGCCGGAGGCTCCCGGCGCTAACAACGGGGAAGAGGACGAGGACTCTCGCCCGGCTAAGAAAGGAAAAGCACGCCGGCAGCGGGAGGAGGAGGACTGATGCCTGAGAAGTCTTTCCATATTAAATTTGACATTAAGGATAAAGTGCTCATCAAGGAAATACAAAGGCCAGGAACAGTCGACGCAGTCACCCTCGATTACTTGGGCATTCAATATCGGGTGGCTTACTGGGACAATAGCGACCGCCACTCCGTATGGTTACCTGAAGACGAGTTGACAGCTCGATGAAAGGCTTCTTCCCATCTTCCGAAGTGCAACGGGAGCAACCCGGAACTCTGTTGCCCAAATGCGGCTCCTGCGGACTCTTCAAGCATTGCGAGAGCCCTAAGATGAAACCCTACGGGAAGGGCGGCCAAGAGGTGCTAGTCGTTGGGGAGGCGCCCGGGCAAACGGAAGATGAAATGGGGAGGCCATTCATTGGCAAAGCCGGCCAGTTCTTGCGCTCGTGTTTGGACTCCGCAGAGATTGACTTAGACAAGGACGCCTGGACCACCAACGCTCTGATCTGCCGTCCGCCGGGCAACAAGACCCCTGACGAAAAACAGATTGGATATTGCCGGCCCAACCTACTGAACGCTATAGAGCATTACCAACCCCGGGTGGTGCTCACCCTCGGGCGGGCCGCGTTGGCGAGCACCTTAGCCCCTTACTGGAATGATATAGGCCCTTTGGAGCGGTGGGTGGGATGGACGATCCCGATAGAGAGCCACTGGATCTGTCCCACGTATCATCCCAGTTACTTGCTGCGAATGAAGAACCCGCTAATGGACCGAACTTTCAAGGACCATTTGCGGCAGGCCTTTGAGATTAATCGGGACCCACCCGCCGCGTTTGACTTCGAACAAGCAATTGAAATCCTATATGACGAACAGGAAATTTATGAGGCAATTCGTGCTATCAATTTCATGGGAGGATGGGCGGCGGTGGATTATGAATGCAACTGCCTCAAACCAGAATATCCCGGAGCCCGAATCGTCTCCTGCTCCATCTCCAACGGCCAGCGGACTATCTCTTATCCCTGGGTCGGCAAGGCTATCACTGCCACCGATATGTTCCTCCAGTCCATCGGAACTACCAAGATCGCTTCCAACCTCAAGTTCGAGGAACGGTGGACGCTGAAGACGTTTGGGCGGGGAGTGGTCGACTGGGGTTGGGATACAATGCTCGCAGCCCACTGTTTGGATAACCGCCCGGGCATCTGCTCCCTCAAGTTCCAGTCTTTAGTGAAGCTCGGTGTTCCAACCTACAATGACAATATTGAACCCTACCTCTCCAGCGCCCGCGGCAGCCATCTAAACCGCATTGAGGATATCGAATTGAAATCGCTTCTCTTCTACGGCGGGATGGACGCTTTGCTAGAACATAGGCTTGCCATGCGCCAGCGGAAAGAGATGGGTTATGAAGATTGAACCTCTTAGGATGGAGGGATACGAGCTGCTTCATGACGGCGCGATTGCCTTGGCGCAGATCGAAGCCAACGGAATCCGCATCGACACCGACCGGCTCGCTGCCACCCAAGTAAAACTAACTGATAAGATTCGCAAGCTGCGGCAAGAATTAGAAACCTCCGAACTGTGGAAGGTGTGGCGCCGGCGCTTTGCTGCCCGGGCGAGCTTAACCTCCCGCGATCAGCTCGCTACCGTGTTGCATGATGAATTAGGTTTCCAAGTGGGTGAACTAACCGTAGGTGGAAAACCATCTACGGACGAGGAAGCCCTGCAAAAGATAGATCATCCTGACGTCCGCACCTTCTGCCGGCTAGCCAAATACGAGAAAGCCCTGGGGACATTTATCAAAGGGATTGAAAGGGAAGTGGTAGGAGACCGGCTCCACCCCGTCTACAACTTGCACTTGGCCCGCACCTATCGTTCCTCCAGCGACTCACCCAACTTCCAAAACTTCCCCGTCCGGGACAAAGAGATATCAAAAATCATCCGCAGCTTGTTCATTCCTTCCCTCGGCTGCGTCCTGGTGGAGAATGACTTTAAGGGGATAGAAGTCGCCCTGTCCGCAGCGTATCACCACGATCCCGTCTTCATTGATTACATCACGACCCCGGGCAAGGATATGCACCGGGACATGGCGGCCCAACTCTACTTGTTAGAGCCGGAGCAGGTAGATAAAGACATCCGTTACGGAGCCAAAAACAAGTTCGTATTCCCCCAGTTCTACGGAGACTTTTATGTCTCTTGTGCCCGCTCGCTGTGGGAGTGGATGCGGCAGGGAAAGCTTATGGGACCGGACGGAAAGCCGCTGAGAGAGCACTTAAAGCAACAAGGAATAGAGCGTCTGGGCGCTTGCGACCCTGAGGAGGAGCCTTTGCCTCATTCTTTTGAGAAGCATGTTCGGGCCGTGGAGGATGACTTCTGGAACAATCGATTCAAAGTGTATGGGCGTTGGCGCAAGGCTTGGTTCAGGAATTATCAAGACAAAGGTTATTTCGATCTCCTAACGGGCTTCCGGGTCCAAGGAGTCTTTGCCCGCAACGCCGTCACCAACTATCCCATCCAGGGCTCCGCGTTCCACTGCCTGCTCTGGTCGCTAATCGAAATCAACCGCATCCTCGCCAAGCGTGGCATGCAGAGCAAACTCGTCGGGCAGATTCACGATAGCTTGCTCGGAGATGTTAGAGTGGAGGAGCTGAGCGATTACCTCTCCATCGTAGAGGCAGTGACGATGACATACCTCCCCCGGCACTGGAGTTGGTTGAACGTTCCACCACAAATTGAGTATGAGATGTGTTCGCTGGGTGGAAACTGGTTCCACAAACAAGAGTTCCGATTTAAGCAAGGGCGGTTTATTCACCCGGAGAAGGCGAACAAGTCCACGACGGATTCCCGGCGCTTTGTCCAAGCTTTAGGAAAGGCATCTAAATGAATGAAGAACTATATAAGAAATTCAGACCCCGCAGTCTCAAAGTAATCGAAGGGCAGGCGGGAGCCGTAGCCTCCATTTCCAAGATGATGGAGAAGGGTCAGGTCCCTCATGCCGTCCTACTCACTGGCCCTAGCGGCTGCGGCAAGACTACGATTGCCCGCATCCTAAAACAGCACTTGGAATGTGGCGATAACGACTTCATGGAATTAAATTGTGCTGACTTCCGAGGCATCGACATGGTGCGGGACGTGCGGCGGAACATGATGTTCGCTCCCATTACCGGCAAGGTCCGCATGTGGCTCATTGACGAAGCACATCGGCTCACCGGTGAAGCCCAGGACGCCTTCCTTAAAATGCTGGAGGATACGCCCGACCATGTTTACTTCGTGCTCTGCACTACGAACCCGCAGAAGCTAATCAAAACCATCCACACCCGCTGCTCGGAAGTGAAGCTCTCCGCTTTGGATGCGCCGGCCCTGCAACGATGCCTCCAGCGGGTTATTACCAAGGCCGCGCTGACTGTGGAAGAACAAGTGATTGAGGAAATCATAGAAGCTGCGGATGGTTCGGCGCGGAAGGCATTAGTTATCCTAGAACAAGTGGCGAGCTTGGAAGGAGCGGAGGCTCAGCTAAAAGCTATCCAAACAACGACCTTCAACAAGGACACGGCGGTCGACTTAGCCCGCGAGCTAATGTTTCCTAAACTGGGCTGGGTCCACGTAGCTAAGCTCTTGCGGTCCCTGCAAGACCAGGACGTAGAAGGGATTCGGTATTGCATCCTGGGCTATGCCCGCTCTTGCATGATAGGCAAGGACGACAAGCCACCCAACATTAAGCTAGGCGCCCGGGCCTTTAAGATCATCGACATCTTCTCGCGGGCGTTCTACGACAGCAAGCAGGCCGGCCTCGCTGCGGCTTGCTGGGAGGTAACAAACTCGTGAACCCGATTCCTTTTGGCGAGCGGCGTTCACTCCTGCAAGACTGGGTTCATAATCTCACCTTCATGCAACAGGGTGTTCTTGTTGCCGCCGTGCGTGGGCCCGATGGATTGCGGAAGGAACACCCGTCCAAACTTCTGTGTCGGTGGTTGCGTCGCAGCTTCATGTTCAGTGCCTTCGATCGCCGACCCTTCGACAATCCTTGGGAGTTGGGAGGAGGGAGCTTCACGGGTCCCAGCTGCTTTCCCGAAGGAGATCATCCTTGGGAGAAGCCGATGGATATGGCGGTGAAAGAATATTTAAGCCTCGTGGACGAGATACCCCACCACTTTCAACTGCACTTCATGCATGCGGCCGAGATACTAGGCTACAAACATGACAATCTCCGTATCCGTAAATGGTGGGCCAAAACTTATCGTCAATTAGTGAACGATGCCCACCTCTTTCCTGAGAGCGAGGCGCAAATGGATCGGAGGCTGGGCGACTTCGAAGAGCACTGGCGGGAACGGGAAGAAGTAATCGCCCAGGGCCCGCAGGAGAGATAATACACATATGAACAAAGTCAAAGCAGAATCCGTTGTAAACATAGACGAAAACAATCTAGGCCGGGAGTGCGTGAAGCTGCCCACCGATTATATTCAAGCCGCCTTCCAGTCTTGCGAAGCGAAGAAGGACGTGGCGGAGGCCAGGGCTGAGCTCTCTGTAATCGAAGCGGACCTCGCTAAGGAAATCCGCAGCGACCCCGCGGCCTTCGGCATCGAAAAGATAACCGAGGCTGCCATCAACGCCGCTGTCATTACCCACAAGGATTACCAGCAAGCCAAGGGGCAGCTCTTAGAAGGTGAATACAATGCTGACTTGGCCCAAGCCCTCGTGTGGGCCCTGGAGCATAAGAAGCGGGCGTTGACCTTGCTGGTGGACTTGCACGGCATGAGTTACTTCTCCACCCCTAAGACTACCGAGGCCGGGCGGGAAGCTTTGGACCGCATGAACCAACGGAAGGTGAGAAGGGTCCGGGAGGACGAATGACTCTAATCGAAGTCATTGTATTAGCTTTGTTCGGTGTGATCCTACTTCCAATCTTGTCCTACCTGATTGTGAAATTTGGGGTAGCGGGTTACTTCCGAGCTAAACAAAGAGAGATCAATAAACAAAAACAAAAGGCACATCAACATGAGTAGGTCACAACGAGAAGAAAGAGGAGAGCGGCGATCATCCGCTAGAGAGTGGGCGGAGAAACAGTCGCTGGGATATCAAGCCCAGTATCTCTCCTTGCCCAAAGGCGTAAAACTGTTCAAGCCCAAAGCGGGCCTGATGTTACTCGACATCATTCCCTTTATTGCAGGCAAGGGCAATCCCTGGGCGGAAGAAGGAGTGGAGTGGTGGGAACGGACCTACTGGGTTCATCGGGGTATCGGAGCCAACAACGAAAGCTATCTGTGCCCGCGTAAGAGCAGCAAGGGACGTTGCCCGATCTGCGAGCACCGAATCGCACTAGTGCGGAAATCAGGCGAGGACGACGACGCGGAGGAGTCCATCAAGGCGCTGGCCCCCAAGCAAAGGCAGTTGTTCAACATCATCAATCGCAAGGAGCCGGACAAAGGAATCCAGTTGTTCGATATCTCCTACCACCTATTTGGGGAAACACTTACCAAACGCCTTATCAGTGCAGACGAGGATGACAACTGGGATAATTTCTGGATGTTGGACGACGGGCTAACCCTTAAGGTGGCTTTCTCCGACGACAGCTATGCCGGGAGAAGTTTCGTCCGGGCGGATACTATCGACTTCAAGCCACGCCCGGAGCAATACGACGCGGAGGAGATGCTAAAAGAGGCGTCCTGCTTGGATGACTGTTTGGTGGAATTGGAATACCCCGAGCTCAAAAAGATCTACTTCGAGATGGCGGGGGAAGAGGACGACGAAGACAAGCCCAAGAAGAAGCACCACGCCGAGTCCGAAGACGAAGATGAACCGCCACGCCGCAAGGGCCGGCATGTCGTAGAGGAGGAGGAGGAGTCCGCTCCTAAGAAGCGGCGTCCAGTAGAGGACGAAGACGAAGACAAGCCACCCAAGAAGAAACCCGCAGATGATGATGACTGGGATGACTTTGATGACAAGCCCTCGAAGAAGAAACCCGCTGCGGAGGAGGAGCCCGCTCCTAAGAAGCGTCGCCCGGTAGAGGACGAAGACGACGAGCCCGCTCCTAAGAAGCGGCGTCAAGAAGAGCCGGAAGAGGACGAGCCCAAGAAGAAGAAGCCGGCAGCGGATGATGACTGGGATGACTTCGATGATGATAAGCCTTCGAAGAAGAAGTCGGTAGAAGAAGAAGACGAACCGCCTCGGAAGAAACGCCGGGCGGAGCAGGAGGAACTGGACTTGGAGCCTCCCCGGAAAAAGCGCCACGCCGAACCTGAGGAAGAGGACGAGCCCGCTCCCCGGAAGAAACGCCGGCAGGAAGAGGAGGACTAAACAAGATCATGGACCCTAAAGCCATCAAACAATCACTGACTGCCAAACGGCCGAAGGTCCTTCTGTCGAAGGAGAGTGCTCTTAGCAGTGGGAGCACTCTCCTTAATCTAGCCTGCACCGACCATCCGTCCTACGCTTTCATGAAGGGCGGTTACTACTATTTGGTCGGGGATAGCATGTCCGGGAAAACTTGGACGAGTCTTTCGTGCTTTGCGGAGGCTTGTATTAATCCCGCCTTCAAGAACCACCGGCTTGTCTTTGACGACGTGGAAGGCGGAGCCTTAATGGATATGGAATATTATTTTGGCAAAGAGGTTGCCCGCCGGATGGAGCCGCGCGAGTCCAACACTATTGAAAGCTTTTACACCTCGCTCAATAAACTGATCAAAGAGGGGCGTCCTTTTATCTACGTGCTCGACTCCCAAGATGCTCTAACCTCCAACGCCTCCGCTAAGAAGCTGGCGAAGCAAAGGCAAGCAACTGAATCTGGCGAGGACTCCAAAGGGTCTTACGGGGATGGCAAGGCCAAGTATCACAGCGAAAACATTCGCCAGGTAATGTCCGACCTGCGGCGGCTGCAAAGCATCCTTATTATCATTGGCCAGACCCGGGATAACCTAGGTTTCGGGTTCGAAAAGAAAACCCGGAGCGGCGGCAAGGCTCTACGCTTCTACGCCCAACTAGAAATCTGGACTTCCGTTTTCAAGAAGATCAAGAAGATAGTGCGGGGCAAGCCGCGCACTATCGGCGCCCGGTGCTTAGCCGAGGTGAAGAAGAACCGGGTGACAGGAAAGATCGGAAAAGATCGCTCCGTGGAAATACCCATTTACTATGGGCTAGGCATAGATGACGTGGGCAGCATTGTCGATTATTTGATAGCGGAGGAACACTGGTCCGCAACCGAGAGCAGCAAGGGTAATAAAAAAATCAAACTCCTGCACGCGCCGGAGCTAAGCTTCAAAGGGACCCGGGGCCAGCTCATATCGCACATTGAGCAGGAGCGGCTCGAACCCAAAGTCCGCCAGCTCGCGGGCCAGGTGTGGGCCGAAGTGGAATCCGAATGCGAGCCGCACAGAAAGAGACGTTATGAATAAAACCAATCAACCCATTCCCATCGTGATGCCGATACGGAAGGTGACGCAAGTCGTATCCAATATCGACTCTGTAGGGAAGTATTTTATCCTAGCCGTTTGCAATGATGGCACGCTTTGGAAGTTGGATGGGCTCTATGAAGGGAATGTCAAGTGGGAGCCCTTCCCCACTCCTCCGGGGAGGGACGAGTGACCTCGCTTGTGTTAGCTTGTCCGCATGCATACATCACCAAGTGCCATTCTAGCGGCGGTTGCCGGGTTGCTGGCGGTCCTTTCCTTTTTCAAGCCGGAGTGGCCGATGCTATCCGTAGCGGTCTTGCTGCTAGCTATAGCTGTCTTCATTGCAGCGGGCAAGTAGGCAGGAGGTTCCTGTGACTCCCTGCGAGTTTGCAGAGGCCAATGTTATCTTTGGTCATCCACCTAATCTCGAGGAATCGCAATGTGCCTCCATTCCTGCTTGTGCTTATCAGATGGTGGGCGGCCCGCTGGACGGCGTAGAGATGGTCGTTGTGGCTTGGAAGCCCGACGCCGAGGACCTTAAACAACTGAATGAAGGTTCCCCTGTTTTCCTTTCCATAATAGGTGGACTGCCTCCTCATTTTCTAAGCACCTCACCGCCTCCCAAACCCACTTTCGAATGAAGAACCTGATCCCCGACGACCAAATCCCCCGCACCGAACATGCCAATGAAGTTTGGTCGCAGGAGCAAGACGACGCCCTGCTCAACGATTACTTATCCGGCGGCTCGCCTGGAGCCTTAGCCGCCAAGCACAAGCGCAAGCCCAAGGCGATCACCCGCCGCATCGACTATTACCGCGACAATGAGCGTGACTGGGTGGTGAATTACAAGCCCGGACCCACACGGCAGAGTCGGAAAGGAAAGCGGCTGACCTCCAATGAAAAGTTAATCATCGCGGGCCACCGCGCGAAGAAGATTGCTCCTTATCTCACCGCCCGGGTCCTCGCCCGGGAGGTCAGCGAAATTGAAGATCACGACGGACAAGTGCGGGAGGTTAAGAACTTAGCGGCTCTAGCACCCAAGCTAGATTTGATTTGGGCTTACCGATACATCTACTTGATCTATAAACTATCCCTTATCAGCGACAAGACTTACGACGATTTAGTAGAGGAGGAAATTGAATATGGAGGCGGGACATTGGCCTTCGAGGGTATTAAGAAGCACCAAGGCTGGCCAATCCATATCCGCTCCTTGGCCGGCTACCTAACCGAAAAACAGAAAGCTTTGGCGGAGACCGCTGTAACTTATGCCTTGGGAGAGAGGGATGAAGACGGAAATTATGGACTTGTCTCCTCCCTCAAAGAAGCCCGCTCCTTCGATGGCAAGTCCGCCCGCTCCCGCATCTTCGAACTCAAAGGAGGCATCCGGCGAGCTATTGCCCGCTGGGACCCAAAGCAGATGCTGTGGGAGATGCGCCCATGAGACCGCCGCTCCTTATCATCGACGTCCACTACCTCTGCCACCGTGCCTTCCATTCCTCGCAGAAGGAACTCAACTGGAAGGGACGGGCTACAGGCGTGATCTTTGGATTCCTTAAGTCCATCAGTTTCCTGAAGGACGAGTTCCTGACCGATCAGATAGCATTTTGCTTCGAGCACCCACACCTCTTCCGGCGGGATATCTACCCGCCCTATAAGCGCCGACGGCATGCAAAGGAGCGGACGCCCGCGGAGATGCGGGACTACTCCAATCTCATTGGCCAGATCACCGAGCTGCACCAAAAGTATCTGCCCAAGATTGGCTTCCGGAATGTCTTTTGTTTCCGGGGCATGGAAAGCGACGACATCATGGCCGCACTGGCCCGCGATTGTCCAGACAACGAGGAGGCGATTCTAGTGACGGGCGATAACGACTTGCTTCAATGCCTCAAGGATAACGTCACCCTCTACTCTCCCCAGAAACAAAAACTGCTAACCCAAAATTGGTTCTGCCATCACTATGGGATCTGGCCCAAGCAATGGCCGCTAGTCAAAGCCATTGCCGGGTGCAAAGGAGACGAGGTGGAGGGGATTAAAGGTATCGGAGAAATTTCGGCGTTGAAGTATGCCCGCGGAGAACTTAAGCTAGACAGCAAAGCCTACCTATCTATCGTCTCACCCGCCGGCAAAGCTATCGTGCGGCGGAACCGGCCCCTAGTCCAACTCCCCTACTCTACCTGTCCCCGCCCCGAGCTTCGCGAAGACTGCGTCACGAAGGAAGCATGGGTGGAAACGTGCGGCCTGTTAGGAATGCGATCCATTGCGGGCCACCCGCCCGTGGCCCTAAGAAAGTTGATGAGCTATGGTCGTGGGTAAGGTCGTAAAAAGATTTTGGAGCTTTGTAGACATTCAAGGGCCCAATGATTGCTGGGTCTGGCTTGTAGCTGAAAGAAAATCTTGGAGGCATGTAATATGAAGAAAGGAGGAGGAGGACAAAAAGGCAGCGGGTTCGAACGGGAAATTTGCAAGAAGCTATCTTTATGGTGGACTGATAATAAATCCGATTGCGTTTTTTGGCGCTCCAGCCAAAGCGGCGGACGTGCTACGCAGCGGACGAAGAAAGGACAGAAGACCTTTGGGTCTTACGGGGACATCGCGGCAGTAGACCCGATAGGCCAGCCTCTTATGCAGATGTTTACAATTGAGCTGAAGCGGGGCCGTTCCCACGGGAGCCCGGGCGACTTGCTGGATGCATTACCACCCCGGGGCAAAAGTCCGCCTCCCTTTGAAGCTACACTCCTCCAAGCCATGCGTGGGTGCAAAGAGGCTGGCTCCGCCGGCTGGCTGCTCATATGCCAGCGGGACCGGCACGTTCCGATGGTCTACATGGATTGGGAATCGGCTTTTCGATTCCGGCGCTGTCTTGCTGGCACACCCTTCTCTACGTTCCGGGTCCAGCTCTACTATCCCAAGGCCCGCCTCCGCTTCCTGGCGATGCCTCTCGAAGACTTCCTTACTAGCGTTGAACCCATTGCCATTATAGAAATGTGCAAGCGTCTCTAGGACTGCGAAATTCCTGCCGAGCTTGCCCCTTCCCGCTGTCTTTCGAGTTAAAGGGTCCCAAAGTAGTGGGGAAGGGTCCGAGCACGTCCCAAAGCAAAGGGCCGGTGCGGAATAGAAACACACCGGCCCAACCCATCCAGCGGAATGCCAAGCCGCCATCAGGAAAGTAATTTACAAAACAAAGTTGTCCAGCTCTCGCACGTTGCAGCGATGAACCTTTCGGTCCGCAGCTACGACCAACGCTTCGAGCCGTCCTATATCCAATTGCATGATAGACACAGCTTGCCCGCGGAAGTGGGCAGTTCGATAGTGCGGCAGCTTGTGTTTGAAGTCGGGTCCATACTTGTCCTCAAAGTAGGAAAGCGGGCGGACGGGTCCGGGGAGGTTCCCGGAGGCTAGCTCCAGCAAGATGGCAAGGAAGTCCAGCGGGTCTATAATGTCAGTAATATGGAATGTGGCTTGCGGACAGGACGGCGCGAGGAAGGAGTCGACATACCGATCCGCCGCATCCTCATCGTCAAAGATCCCCACAGTTCCCGTCACGGTCCCGTCCACCTTAATTTCAATGATATATTTCATTTTGGTTTCACTTCTGTTGGCTTATTATCTTGGTTGTTTATATTCTGCAAAAAATGGTCCCGGCACGGTTCACATATTGTATGGCTGAGCGGCAAGCCTAATTCCCGCAGCTCAGGGTGGAGCAGGAAGAGAGTCTTTCCGGGGAGGCACCAGCCACAAACGGAAATCTTACCCGCTGCTTGATTCACTTCAAAGTTGCCAGTCATATAAATATAGTCGGACAGTCGACAATTAATCCGCCACAATGTTTACACTTGCTAGTGATGAAACTCTCTCCAGCCATCAACCCACGCCGGCGTTTAATGTTCTGGAAGCAATGGGCAGCTGGGCCGTTCGCCACCCGCTTAGGATTGTCCGGACAATCCCGCTTCGAATACCACTGCCCTGTTGCTAAAGTTTTGTCTTGGTTAGTCATGAAAGCCTCCAATCCCGCAGCGTGGACCTGAACTGAGCTGCTTCGTTGCGTGCCCGCTCCAGCATGTGAGCGCGGCAGGTGGGTGTATAGCGTGCTAGCAAACAGAACCGGCGGATTTCCGACCGATGCCAGGTCAAGACCTGGTTGTATATCTGCGCCGCAAGCTCTGTGTTCTTCTTAATAACCATAAATGCCTCCGGTCGTTTCTGTGTTGCGCGTGCAAGTATCGCAGTGATAGTTATGCGCCTTCTGGTAGGGCGTTAAAAGGCGCTCCCGACAATCCGGGCAGAGCAGTGGATGTTTGCTAATGTCCCTGGGCTTAGGCTCGACACCGGTGGCACATTGCTTGCACTTACCCTCGTGGGTGCGGGCGTATTGCCTTGTGGTCTTGGTCCCGCACTGGGTGCAAGCTGCGAGTAATACGGAGTAATTTGGTTTTGGCATATTAGCTTTTGAATTGAGAGTTATAGGCTTCAATGAACTTTGGCAAGTCTCCAGTAACTACGATTTTGGTGCAAGCGTCGGACGTAGTAGCTTGGCACCCGGTTTTCTCCGCTGGATATGTGACGCACTCCAGCTGGCTCTCGTTCATAATACCGGTGAAGGTGATTTTGTCTTTTGTGACTCTTGTTCTCATATAGGTATGTATCAGCAAGTGTTGTGCCCGATTTGGCCCTACTGGTTGAAACCCGCTATCACTTGCTCCACAGATGCTTCCTGGGCCCGGGCGTCCGCTTTGCTGGCCTTCTGCACAGTGTCGAAGCTGACACACAAGAAGAGGTATAAGCCGGCTGCTACTGCCACGGTTACTGCTAAGCTTTTTAATGTCATGACAATACTATCAGCAAATGCCAGGCCCAGCAAGTCCCAGCATCCGGCCGAACCCCACTGTCCATCTTTGAATCTACTGCCCAGGACATGCGGTCCAGATAATATGCTCATGCAACTAGCATCCCTTGAGCTGACGAACTTCCAGGCGCACAAGCGTCTCGAAGTTCGCTTTGCTCCCGGCATCACAACTATTATAGGACCTACGGACAAGGGCAAAACTTCCATCCTGCGGGCGCTGGGCTGGGTGGCGCAAAACAACTTGGGAGGGGAGGAGTTTATTAGGGAAGGTGCTAAGGAGACTTGCATCAAGCTTGTGGTCACGGACGGGAAGAAGTCTTTCACCATTGTCCGCTGCAAAGGGAAGTCGAACTCTTACTCCCTGGACGGGAAGGAGTATTTAGCTTTCGGACAGAACGTCCCGACCGACATTGCCAAACTCCTCCAGCTAAATGAAATCAACTTTCAGGGCCAACACGACGCGCCGTTCTGGTTTTCCGAGACGGCCGGGGAAGTGTCGCGGAGGCTCAATGCCGTAATCGATCTCACCATCATTGATTCCACACTTTCCAATATTGCTTCCGCAGTTAGGCAGGGACAGGAGCGAAAGAGCTTGTATGAAGAACGCCTTAAGGAAGTTAGATATCAACTCGAAGAGCTGCGCCCGCAAAGGGTCCGGGTAGAAGAGTTCGCTGCCCTCAAAGAGAAGAAGAAAGCGGACAATGAAGCCACAAGAAATCATCTTCAACTAGCGGACCTGGTAACAAGCTATTCCGAATACAGTAATCGGGTAAGGGACTATCAAACCAAATCCCTCGTCCTGCAAACGGTCTTCAACAATGCTAAGGAAGCCGTCCGCCTCGCCCGACAAGAAAACCTCCTCCAAGACCTTATCAAAGATATTGAGGAAAGCCAAGCCGCCGCCAAGCCGCCTCCAAATTTTACCCCTGTTCAGAATGCTTATGCACTCTGGGAGAAATTGCGCGGGCAGAGGGACGATTTATCCAGACTGGTTGAATTGATTGCCGACAGGCAAAATAGTGTTTCCAGCTGGGCTGCCGTAGTTTGGAAGAAGGCGGATGAGTTTACTCGGAAAACAAAGAATCAAAAGTGCCCACTATGCCAACAGACAATAACATGAACGAGATGTATCTTGCTATCTCTAGAGCGGCGGCCCAATGAATCCAAATCCAATAGCCATTGCCATTAGCGACCTTCACCTCAACTTGCTCCAGCCGGCCTGCCGGGCGGACAAGGACTGGATGGAAGTCCAAGCCTCCTACCTCAAGCAAGTGCGGGACTGGGCGGAAGGGTTGCCTATCCTTTGTGCGGGCGATATCTTCGACAAGTGGAATGCTCCTCCAGAGTTGATAAACTTTGCGCTCAAACATCTACCTGATAAAATGTATTGCGTGCCTGGCCAGCATGACTTGCCCCTACACCGTATGGACTTGATGCATCGCAGTGGTTACGGCGTGCTGAAGCAAGTCGGAAAGATTCAAGACTTGATAGGACCCCTTTGCACGGTTCCGGCCGGAACAGAGTTAAGAATATATGGCTGCGGTTGGGAAGAGGAGATAGAACCCTTACACACCTCGAGTGGGCATAAGGATGGGGCAATAGATATTGCTCTCCTCCACCGTTATGTGTGGACTAAAGACAAGTCCTACCCTGGCGCTCCAGCTAGTTCCAACGTGTCTGCCCTCAACAAGTCCCTCAAAGGATACGACATCGCTATCTGCGGGGACAATCACATGGGCTTCCTAGCCCATGCTGGTAATTGCACGGTGCTCAACGTAGGCGGGTTCATCCGCCGCAAGTCTGATGAGATAGACTACGAGCCAGCCGTAGGCATCATTTACTCGGACGGAACAGTAAAGCGTAGACGCCTGAACACTTCTGCCGACCGCTTCCACGAAACGGTGAAGGACCGGAAGGAAGTTCCTTTCGACATGAAAGAGTTTCTAGAAAGGCTCGAGGGATTGGGAGAGCATGGACTGGACTTCCGACAGGCAGTGGAAAACCACCTTAAGAGTGAGAATGTGCCTAATACCACTTGTGAGATAATACTTTCAGCAATGGAAACAAAATGAAACGAACGCATCAACTTATCAACCGCGAAGAAACCGTCACCGCTTGGCAGTTCGACCACGCGGCGCCTATTCCCGTCTGGGTGGCCCGAAAGTTTCACCGCATTGGAGAAGAATTTGGCATATCCCTGAGCGAAGGTTGGCAAGCAATCGCTCCTAACGGGGAGATAGTCGAAGCTAAGCCAACTGACTGGGCAATGGTAATTGGAAATTCCATTATTGTGCTGAATGATTCAGAATTCCAAATGCTGTTCAAACCTATCCTAGCAACATGAACGAAACACCTGCCTATCTGCATCGTCCGGGCGACATGCCCCGTGTGGAGCTCATGCAATTTGCCGAGCGGCTTATCGGACAGTTTGGCGGGCCTAAGCTAGTCGAAGTCCATTTTAAGTTTACTTGCATTTACTGTGGCGCCCGATGCACATTAAGTGATGCCAACATCCTTTACGAATGGGGTGAGTGCGCCAGATGTGGAAAGAACAATCAAATCGATATGGGTGGAATTACCCTGCATATGAAATTATGATAACAGAAGAACAATATCGGAAACTGAAGCGGGACGTGGAGGAGGCTAAGTCCGAAGCGGACCGCGCAGAAGGCGCCCTAGCCCAGCTGCTCAAACGTCTCGAAGAAGAATTCCATTGCGACAACCTCAAAGAGGCCAAAGCCATGCTCACCGACTTGTCCAACAAGGAGGAGCGGGCTCAAACTATCTTCGAAAAGTCCCTGAAGGACTACGAAACGAAATGGCACCTATGATATACAAGCATCGGAGAAATACCTTCCGGGCTATCGCGTTTGGGTTCATCCTAGGCTATGCGGCTTCCCACGCTCTCACTATTTACGGCAAGCTCCTGCACGGAGCCGTCATCGCCACTGCCATGGGCTACCTAGTATTCTTCTGGGAGCATGGAGATCATGATTAACTTAGACCAAGAAGAGAGGGAAGTGAATCAAATTGCTTCCCGCATCTCCCAGCTAGAAGCGGCAGTGGAGCGAGAGGTGGAAGGACTAGCTGAGGCCAATGTCACTCTCGCTTGCACCCAGGACGCACAAGAAATCCTCCAGCTCATTGCTCAAGCCGTCCAGCAGAAGGCGCACGAGCGCATCTCCAAAGTCGTCTCCTCCTGCTTGTCCACCGTGTTTGACGACCCTTACGAATTCAAAATTCAATTCGAACGGAAGCGAGGACGCACGGAAGCCAGCCTACGCTTCCTCCGGCGTGGGCTGGACGTGGACCCTTTATCCGCCAGCGGAGGAGGAATGATAGATGTAGCAGCATTCGCCTTGCGGGTGGCGTGCCTCATGTTGCACCGGCCCCGGTTGGCCAAGGTCGTAGTGATTGACGAGGGCTTTAAGTTTGTAAGCAGTCAATACCGGGAGAATGTCCGCTTCATGCTGGAAGGGCTAGCCAAAGACCTAGGTGTGCAGATTATCCAAGTGACGCACATCGAAGAGCTGGAGACGGGGAAGGTGATTGAATTATGAAACAACTAGAAGACTTAGACCCTTTTCCTTTCGGGAAGTATAAAGTAGGAGGCAAGGACCCCGCATCATGCAAGAAGTCCCAGCCTCCTATTACCACTATCTTTGGACGCATGGGTTGAAGGAAGATAAGTCCTCCCCGGTTGCCGATTACATTCGCCGCAATCTGCTAGCTCTTAAGAAAGAGCACCCTGACGGCATCTGGAGTTAGCCCTTCTCGGCGCTTTTAGCCGGTAACCCCTCCCACCACACGTAAGGCAGGCAGGAGCCCGACAAAGAGTTGCCTCTACAGACCTTCCCGTCCCGTAGCAACCTAAGCAAGGTATTACTATCGGACTCCTCTTCAATAAATATATTGGAGACCGAAACTTCATACCTTCATCTTACTACCTGAATCCATTCAGGCAAGAATTATTTTTTACGGGTAGGCAGGAACCGTATGCTCGGCAGATACATTCGTCGACAGCTCATCGCCCCAAACGTCCTGGAGAGATATCCGGTAGTAGTAAGCGGGATGGGTGTCGCCCGAATCCAGCGGGATGCCTAGATTCAATTCCGCGGCCGGGTCCATAGTAGCAATAGTGGTGAAGGGAACATCGACGTTGGGATCTATGCCAGGGGTCAGCGACAGCCAAATCTTTACCCGGTTCACATCTTCGTTCTCCGCGGGCGGAGTCCAAGAGAAATGATAATAGGCGTAATCATCATCCGCACTTACAAAGGCAACTGTCACGGGCTCGCTAAGCTCCGGAATAGTGTTGTGAAGCTCTAAGGAGACAGGAGAGCCGGAAGGCAGGACTTCGGAAGTGTCATCATCTTCAAACAAGGGATCTACGGTGACCAGCATCTCCCGCACCACATTAGAATCTGCCACTGCCGCCGTGTAGTCATATATGTAGCTGAGGGCCGTCTGAGTGAGCGTTCGCTTTAGGATGGGAGCCGACTCGCTGTTATCATACACTTTGATTTGGTAGCCCACCGCATATTGCGAAGCAAACCAACTCACCGCCCACTCTAATCCCTCCCAAGGCGTGGACTCGTTCAAGCTGGCTAACTGCCCTACCACAGTCTGCTCCTGAATCCAAGGACCGGGCCCTGTATTCACCGCCGCCACCCGCACGTAGAAGTCTCCAGGGAATACTTGCAGCTGGATAGAAGTGCGGGTGGTATTAGGCTGGTTCTGCCAATTCTCCCCGTCCTCTGAAGTCTGGATGATGTAATACTGGGCCCCGAATGCTGCCGTCCACGACACTTGCACAATGAGCAAAGCGCCATCCATTTGCGTGAGATATATGAAGTCAATCTCCGGCAAGTCCGGTGGCAGCGGCGGGAAGAATATTACACCCAAGGGAGGAGGAGTTAAACTGTCAAAGGAATGAATGATAGGAACATCGGCCACCGCGCTAATCCGGATAACCTCCTGCCCCTGCGGTTCTATCTTCATCACTTTGAGATACTTAGTGATTTGATTGGAGACGCCAAACATGAAAAGCATGGGCTCCGTTGTGCCGTCCTGCAAGAAGTCTATCTCCATTGCCGTGTTAATAGCTACTTGCTGGGCGTCCGCAGTCTGCCGAACTAGCAAAGGCCCTATCACATTAGCCGTCCGCCCGCGCAATAGGATTTGGTGGTCCACGCCTTCCATAAATGTAACCGGTTCCGACAGCCAAAGATGGTAGAGTGTTCCTTCGCCCCGCACGGCTTTGACCACATAGCCTGCCTGTCCCCAACTAGGCACGTCATGGCATACGGCTATCAAGTCTCCGTAAGTCGGGATGAATCCTTCCATTCCCGTGTCGAAGGAAATGTTCTCCCGCAAGTATCGTTTGCACGCCATCATATACAAGCCGGCACGATAAGCATGCGTGCGATCTTGAACGCCCGACAACCTAATATCCTCCGGATGGTCGGAAGTTCCGCCGGGCAGGACAGCTACCACTTGCTCTTGTTTGTAGCCAGTCGATGGGTCGGTGTATTCAATTTGGATGCTGTCATACTCATCCAAGTCCCAGAGCTTAATGTCCCATTGAAAAGTGCCACTAACGATATTCTCTTGGTTAAACATCGCCACCGGCACGTCTAGTGGCCCGTCCCGCTTCACCGTGACTAAAGAACCAGTAAGCAAAGGAATGGCGCGTCCTACCCTAACCACGGTCTGAGCCGTAGCCCAAACAGTGCCAGCATCGCGAAAGATCCAATCGAAGTATTCATTGCGGCTAGTATAGAGCGCGTCCAACTCTAGCAAGACATCCCAATCGAAGTAACCCTCCTCTAGGCGCCCGCCATACAAGCTGCGGAAGACATCCACCATTGCCCAGATAATTGAGCGAGTAGCTACCGGCTCCGTAAACCCTCCCGACTCATACATTGGCAGCTTGCGGGTGGCAATGACGTTAAATCTTTGCTGGGTGTTAGCGTTCAGATTGTTAGAAGCCCGTATCTTCACTGCTATCAAAGTCACATCTCCAAAACTATGCTCCTCCGAAGAAGAGATAAAGGAACGGAGCCCTTCCCAAACCACATCATTACCAGCCCGTGGAGAAAGCTTCTTGAGTCCTGTCCTCCGCAACCGGACTTCATATCTGCCGACAGGAACACCAGTAGAATAAGTCTTGCGCTGGGGAGTCGTCGTCTTTCCCGTAATAGTTATAGGGGAAGGGACAATTAAATCGGTATAGTCGCCCAGCGGCGTTCCTGTATTGTCTATCAGCCGCTTCTCCGCCTCCACCGTAATAGTCATATTCTGCAAGCTGCCGGAGGAACTCATTTTGTAGATGCCCTTGGGAAAAACTAAATCGATTTCGATCTTCTCCGTTTCTGAGCCCACCGGGCAGACGGGGAAGGGTCCAACCCAGCCGTCCGGGACATACTCCTCTTCATTAGGAGCAAGCAAAGTATGACCGCCGGCCTCCGGAGAGGTATAGACATTGGTGGCAAACAATGAGGTGGACCCGCCCGGAGGAATGACTTCATATTCTACTTCCTGATAGTCGGAGATGCTGGCGTCCCCAATCTGTATTGCTTCTATGTCATACTGCCCTTGGCCCAAACAGTAAAGCGAGTGTTGATATTGATCGTTTCCCGAGTATTGGTAGAAGGGACGGGAAGCCAGGGAAGGGTAGACCCGGTTTCGCCCGTAGCAAACTTCGATGGGCTCTCCCAAACGGATTTCATTGCTCTGCCCCTTGACAGAATAAACGGGATCGGATTCGGGCCCTCCGCCAGGAGGAGGCGGCACCGGCATCAACACCAGCACCAGCACCATGACAATCACCACAATGATTAAGGCAATGATAAGTTCAATGCCTTGCGGAATGGCAATGAAGTTTACCACGTCGCCCTCTTGAATAGGTCGGTCCCAATCCTTCCGCAGAAGCGGCTGGCCGTTGAAGAGGCAGATAGTGGGCAGGGGGAATTCCTGGGTTTCGGGATGGCGGCAAGCCACCCACTCCATGACTAGGATGCCACAAGGCACTTGATGCCGCTCCACCTTATAGGGGTTGAAAGAATCGGCTGTCTCAAACACCCATCCCATCTTTGGTCTTATTGTTTCCATTCTCGATGACGGTAGAATTTCATGTGTCTAATCCCCTTGAGTTTAATCCCTTTTGGCGTGTCAGCAATGACCTTATGCCGACCCCAACAATGTATCACCTTTCCTCCGTCCGCCCCAATCCACAAGCCTACATGGTGCATCACTTCGCCCTGACTCATCGTCACAGCACAAGCATCAAAAGGCTTCTCCACTTTCACCCAGTCCTGCTCCACTTCCTTCTCGATAGCAGCACACAAAGCAGAGACTTCGCAAGCTGGTATCCCCGGGATGAAAGGCAAGGTGATTCCAAACTCATTCTCATACACCAGGCAAATCAACCCCCAGCAATCCACACCACCTACCGTCCTCCCGCTTATCTCGTAAGGGAGCCCAATGTATTTAGTGGCCCAATGCATTATCCCAGCGAGGGAAAGCGGCTGCGGGTATAAAGCTCAGCCGGGAATTTCTTGTTGACGATATCCATGAAGGTGGCCCGCCCTACAACCTGGACCGCTGTGATCCGCACGTCTTTTAAGAACAACACCAGCGGAGGAATCATTTGTGGATGGGTAAGGTCATCACTGAGATAAGGACGATAGATAACTTTGATGGGCTCCGCAACCGACATGGCCGCATTCATAAAGGCCGTTACCCGCAAGCCTACATTGTCGATGGCGATGTTAAGACTTTGAAATCCTTCTTCGTTGGACGGTGGGAGGGAAAAAGAGAATCCCACCGGCTCGAACACCCGCTCCACTCCGTTCTCGTCCGTTGCCACCATGCCCCGCCGCGCCTGGACTAGGAAGATAGGGTCTTGCACACCTTCCTGGCGTATCTCAATCGTGTTGAGAATAACCTTGCTGGCCGGGGCCAGCGCGAAGGCTTCCTTGATGGCGTCCTGCAAAGATGAGTTCATGCTTAAGCAAGCGTTCGGCCTACGTGGATGCGGAAGGAGAGGGTCAAAGTGTAAAGGGAGCTCTTTGTTTGTGCCTCGTCAAAGACACAAACAAAGGCGCACCCCGTTGACTCCGGATAAACAGAAGACCCGAATCTATAGGTTCCCAAACCCATGCTCCGAAAATCAGTTCTATTAGCCGCTCCTACTGCAAAGGTTGTGGACTTATCCCGGAAGAAATCCAAAGCCACGTAGGAGGACAGTGTAACAATTTGATGAGCTGAATTAGCTGTGCGGTCCACCGCCGCCGTATTAAAGGAAGTAGGAGCAGAGGCATTAGGAGAAATCCAAATGTAACAAGAGTAAAGGCCACTCGCAGTATCGACTATGCAAGGCTCTAGACATCCTGTCCCATAAGACCCGCCCGCATCCGATTGCTGATAAGTCCCATCTGTTGCAATTCCAATGATGCCAGGAAGTTGCCATTGTTGGTCACCGTCCAGCGAGGTGGAAGGAAGCACGGGCCATCCGGTGATATTAAAAGTAGCCGGAGTCAGTGTGGTAGGAGACACCGCAATGGTGAGGGTATAGATAACTCTGAATTGCTGGCCGGCAATAAGCGGAACGCCGGAGGAGAGCTTGATGCGTGAAAAGAGATTATTACCCGGAGTAGACGTCCAAGAGAAACCCACCTCGTTATAAGTCACCCCTCCCGATTCCGCGGAGAAGTCGAAAGTCCTCTTTAACACACAAGAACTTCCCGACACGGAACTGCCGCAGTTACCCGACCCCGTTAGATAAACGCTGTGACGCTTGACCTCCGTAGCCAGTCCAACCTGACTAGTCTTATAAATAGTGAACTCACCCGAGCTAAGGGTCCCTGACGGTATGTATTCGACATGGGTAGCGTCGGTTACCGCAGTGATCCGAACTTCAGTCCCGCTGCTAGACCCACTTGACATTTTCAACATATCACCCACTGCCGCATTAGAAGTAAAATTGAAGGAGCCGGGTCCCGTAAAGGTAGTGCTAGCACCCGAGCCATTCTCTCCGGCTCCAGAAGCCGCATTGGTTGCCGTTGTGCCTGTCCCCGCCGCGCAATGGAGAAATGCATCACCCCAAACCACACTAGAGCATACCGTATTCAATCCCTGGTTGAGGATTAGGTTTTTCTGTGGCTCGTAGGAACGCACCACACGACCCTTTTCTACCACCTGACATTGGACGACACCACTCGCTTGTTGATAACAGTGACTGATTATTTTGTTCATAAATTTCTTTCTGTTTAGGCCAGAACATAGCTGCCTGATTGAAATCCGGCCGATGAAGAACTCGATTCAGAATGTGTAGTTGGAACAGAAGTAAGGGTATAGACACCCGACAGGAATCCACTGGAGGAAGAACCCTCGTCCGCTTGGTCCGGGGAAACTATCACGATAAGAGTGTAGACACCGGACAGAAATCCACCCACGGAGGAGCCCTCATCCGCCTCCGTGACAAAAACCACCACCGGCAGATAGACACCCGACAGGAATCCACTGGAGGAAGAACCCTCGTCCGCTTGGTCCGGAGCAAACGTTACCGACAAAAAGTGCTCCCCTGTTAGAAACCCGGCCAAACTAGTAGCCTCTTCTGGAGCCCGGCCCAATTCCCCATCGGAAAAGGACGCTGATGTGCTGGCGCTGTCCGAAACGATTGATCGAATGTGCAAGGAAGGATATTCCTCTTGCTCCTCCTCATCCACTTCCAAAATAGCCGAGACAGTAAACAAGTTATCAGACTGAGAGAAATTATACTTGCCATCCAAAAAGGCATACGAGCGAGTGAACCTAATGAAAGTGGAAGGACCATCGGAAGGCTCAATCGTTTCCATCACAAAGAAGAGCGAGCCGTGTTTCAAATCGTTGATAAAGAAATTTCGGAACGTCACATAGGCGTCCGCCACAAAGTTCCAGGTGACGTCCACAACCTCGATGGGCTCCAGCTGCAATCGCCGAATCCGTTTGCGCCCGCTTTCCATCTCGGTGATTTGCGAGCGGGGTAGAATTTGATGTCTCCTCTCTACAAGAGGAGTATCAAGTCCTTCGGGCCAGTAAGGTAAATCGCTGTCCATATCTTAAGGCCATTTATATTGCCAGTTGTTAGTCCATGTCGATGAGGAATAAACGAGAGGACTTCCATTGCCATACAGGAGCGCCACGTCATTAGTGCTGAGAGTCCGATTCCAATAAGCCATTTCATCGACCCCTCCTAAATACCCATAGCTGCCGTCGATTAAATTGCCTATTCCAAAATAATTGTAAGGACTGCCCGTGTTCGTCGCCGATTGGAATAGCGGGATGACGGAGGCAATGGGCTGAGTCACCCGGGCGCCACCGTTGGTCTGGAACCACAGAGCCGGGATCTGCCCATCATATCCTAACGCCACGTGAATCCACTGATTAGTCCAGGTGCTGCCCGTGCTGAATAGCTTAACAAAGCCAATACCTGAGTTGGTTCCTGTGGTCATGTTGGCGAAGAACCCTAAGTAAGTGCCGCCGCTGTCGTAGGCCAGTTTATACTTTTGTCCCGGAGAGCCACCACCGGTCTGCCAAATGCCCAAAATAGTATTGAGACCCGTTTCCCTTCCAATCTTTAGCCACGCGGAGATCGTGAAGGAGTTCGTGCCGCCGCTAGAATAGTTGGTGGAACTGAGGTTGGGATTAGGAACACCATTTGTGATTCTCGAGGCGTAGGAGATGCTATTGGCCGCGCCGTTGAAGTAGACACCATTGCTAGATACTCCTACGACGTTGGTGGGCCCGTTGGCCCCAACCAGCGACTCCCGCATATACACACCGTCTAAATACTTGTCCGCCGTGCGAGTGTTATCCATCGTGAAATAGTCCAGCAAACCGTCGCCCAAGTTGGTGGTAGACCCACCGCTTCCGCCGGCCGCTGCGGGGATATACGCAAAGGGCCACGTCGGGTCCAGATGCGTAAAGGCCTGTCCGAGCAAGGAACAAACAGACAAAAGCAATATCGTGAGGATGTTCTTCATTTGATAGGATAGGACGCGCCGTTGGTCCACTTCTTTCCGTTGTTGATAAAAGTCACGGCAGTGACGTTGGTCACGTTCCACGTTCCATTGGTCGCCAGCATACCCGAAGGCGGAGTCATGTTCCATACGGAGGCGGTCGAGTTTGTGATAAAGTAAACAGTTGTTTGAATGTTGGTGTGGGATACTCCGGTGAACCCAGACCAAGCAAAAGCCGCATTGGTGCCGAAATCCCGATATTCTACAAAGCCACCAAAGACGATCGCTTGCGTGCCAGCGTTGGTGGGATAAAGGACCGTGCCTAGAATGGACGTCGTTGCCTGGAGCAAGGGGAAGGTTCCTTGAATTTGATTTGCATAGAGGGTGGCACTTGTTACAGGGACGTTCACAGAAATATGAGAGTCGTAGTTTCCCCCGATAACAAAGTTCCAAGTAGGAGTATTGACTACCGCGTCGGCTTTCCATCGCAACATCAGACGTGAACCATAAGGTAAGTTCGTTGCCGTGTTCACATTTATCGTCGTGCTGAAGATCGTAGGTGTAGCAGACTCGCTGAACAACTGCGGACCGGACGAGGCCAATTCTATGATGGTGTCGTTAGTGAACCAAACGTATATCTCCGGATGAGCGGTAATGGATTGTGCGCCGGCTCCACCAGAGACGTAGACATACGTTTGCAAGTGAACCGGCCCCTCTTCAATCCGACTTACCGTATTAGTAGTGATGCGGGATAAGAAATAAACTCCCGCTGTAGGAACGGCGATAGAATTTGTAGCACCCGCAGCCACCGGCGTATCGATCATCGTTGTAAGGTTAGTGGCGATGCCAATATCCGTGTTAGTGACGGCGGAGAAGAAGTAGTGCTGATTAAGATTCGCTACCAAAGCCCTAACATAATTGGTGGAGGCTACTCCGTTCGTGTCAGGCGCGAGCAATGTAGATGGCATCACGCTGTCCTTGAGGACGAATAGATTGGTGTCGACGCCACCCACTTCAGAAGCCAAAGCAAACTCGTCCGCATCATGAGTGATAATGTCCCCGGCATCCGAAATGGCGGAGGAGGGGATATTGGTCAGCCCCGTGCCGCCGCCGGCAACATTGTCCGCTTGCAAGGTTGCGACGTTGGTAATGGACTTTTGATTTCCGTTGAGGTTGCTTTGCAGATAAGCCCGGTTCAGAGGCTGGCGAGTGGCGGCGAAGGCTGTTAAGTCGAGCAGTGAAATCAGGACGATTAATCTAAGTAAGGTTTTCATGAGGCTGTTATGGCATCTCCTTTTAATGTATAGTAAAGCCGATAGTTAGCGTTCGATGTTATGCCGCTAAGTTGGAAGGAGAAACCGTCAGCGGACAAAGAACCTCGAATAGGATTGGCGAAGATGGAATCGCCGTCAGCAGGAATCTCGACGGTGAGCTGGACCCTAGTAGGAACAAAGGGAAGGCCCAACCCAGTCACCACCCCGCCTTCCTCTTCGTTGCCCAAATCATATGAGCCGTTGTAAGTAGGATCGGTTCCAATAAACGGGATAAGCAAGGCGTTGGCTATCGCCTCATCTACCTGGGCACCGGTATAGGCTGATTGATATGGCGTGGTCATACGTGAACACTATAGAGGAATTCGTCCAACGTGGCAAAGGGAGTCTCCGCCGGGAGAACGTAGAAGTAGATCCAATCAATAATAGGAGAGGGGTCGGCGCCGGCGAGGCTGAGCCTGACAATATCTAAGTCGGCTTCGACCACCCAGTTCCCATCCTGATAGTCCGCCGCATAACTGGAAGTAAAACGGACCATCCACTCCGTCAAGTCCGTCGCCCGTGGATAACGTAACTCAATTAGAAAGAGGCTGGCGCCATTGCCCAGGGTGTCGAGGAAGAACGCCTTAAAAGCTTCGTATTCACTAATCGACAGGACCCACTGAACACTGGCGCCGACCACAGAAGCGTGGAACCGGCGCCGGCGTTGTATCTTCGGATTGCTCAGCTTGCTAGCCAGGGTGACGTGCAAAGGTAGCCCACTGTAATCCATTAGTGGAAGAGGCAGGGCAGAGGGCCACGCGGTCATACTCATTGTTGGCCCCTCCGCAGTCCAAAGGTGGACTCCATAGAGCGAGTGACATCGCCACGGCCATCGCGTATCTCCGAACTGAGCTCATTCTTAACCCGCTTGATCATTACTTCGATCACCCGCTCGCCGCCCTCGTTCCGCTCTTTAACTTCCGGCTTGGCGTCGGTATAATTGTTAATAACGATCCGCACATTACCTCCGCTGCCTCCGCCTAAGGCATCGTTAGGGATGATGTTGCCGCCGCGCGAGGGCACAAACATTTCTGGCCCCTTCTCTCCTACCAAGAAAGCTTTGTCACTAGTTACGGGACCACCTAACACCTTCTCTCCTCCGAACTCTAGCTTCACTGCCTGAATGGAAGAAACAATAGTGGCCGTAGCTGCTATCACAGATCCCATCGCCACAATGTTCGCAGGGTAGGGCAAGTATAAAGCACTCGTAATACCTTGGAGGATCTTAACCGTGGCGTCTGCCACAGCGAAAGCTTTCGACATGGCGAATATCGTTTTGTAGGCTGCCGACTGTTCGCCGCCAAACGCCTTCGCCATGCCCGCCATGTCATCGAACATTTTCGAGGAGGCGCTTAAGGCAACTTCCGCCGCAGCCAACTGAAGCGCCTTGAGATCCCGGTTGCCCTTCTCGATAGCAGCATTCCTCGCGTCGATTGTTTCCTGATTTAGTGTTTTCTCCCGAACCCCGGCGTCTTGCAGGAACGCCAGCCGGTCCTCGATCATCTGCTTCTCTTTTTCGAACTGGCTTGCTTGGGCAACTAAGGGGTCGGCGCCCAATCCAGTCATGGGTTGCTTGCCTGTTCCTTTCAATTGCTCCATCAAGCCACCGGAAATTCCCAACTCCTGGGCGGATTGAGGAGTCAACCCCATGTTTTCCAACCGACTCTTGCCTCCTCCCATCGCACTTAAAGCCGCCATCATCTTCTGCGAATTGCCTATGATGTCTTGCGTATCCTTGGCAACCGCATCCTTTATCTCCTTCGACCTAACCTTAATAGGCTCCATTATCTTGGCGCCCTTGTTAGCCCAATCCTCCCACTGTTTGAGGATGTCGTCAGCGGCGCCCTTCGTCAGTTCAATTACTACCCCGCCCGTCCGGTCCACCGAGTCTGTTACAATCTTACTGGATTGTGCGACGCCCTGGGCAATGGCGCCGGAAACATCTCCCCAGCCTTTGGCTACTGTCCTCCCTATATCTGCTACTCCTATACCAACCGTCGCGAAGTCTTGGGTTAACAGAGCCTTCATGACTCCACCCACCTGGCCTACTAAACTTCCCAGGTCCCCTAACCCTGTCATGATATTCTTTAGAACCTTCCACCAAACCCCTATCAGCTGAATCACAGCATCAATCCCGTTCCGAAAGACTTCGAGTTCGACAGTTACATTAGTGGCAATGATTGTAGCCACTGACCGCAATACCGTCCAAATAGTCAAGAGCCCTAGCCGGAGTATGTTCACCACATCAGCCATAGTTTGGAACCCGGCGATAATTCCATCGGCCACAATCCGCGCGTGGTCCCCTTCCTTAGCCCACTCTATAAATCTTTCCGTCAACTCTATCCACACCGGCAAGAGCTGTTCCGCCACCATGTTAAATATGCCACTAAACATGGTGTGAATACGCTTCAGGTTGTCGTTGAACGTCTGGGCGTTGGCAGTAAATTCCTTACTGATAACGGCGCCAAACTGTTTAGCCTCGTCCATCTGTTCGCGAATTGCTTTGCTGCCCTGGTTGAGGAAGGGCAGCATCTCTGCCCCTGCACGTCCAAACCGTTCGTAGGCCATCCGCAACTTGGCAGACTCGTCCGTCGTAGCCGCGAAGGCGTCTGCCTGCTGGATAATTGACTCAGTGAGATTTTTGGAGTGCTCGCCCTGCTCGTCTAAGAACTTAGAGAGGAATTTAGTCGACTGGACCAGCTCCTGCGTGCTCATGTCCGCCAGCCCGGCGGAGTAAGACAAGGCTGAAAACGCTTCCACCGTTTGCCCAGCCTTCTGCGCCATCTTCCCCATCTCATCGGCCGCGTTAATAGCCTCCTTGGTAAGCTTGAGAGAGATAGCTGCCGCTGCCGCTACCACCGCCGCGGCAATCCCTCCCACCGCGATAGCCATGGTGTCCGAAGCCTTCGCCACGCTCGTCTTTGCCAAGTTCATCCCCTTGACAAGCTCTACTGAGTTAGCCGTCAGCTTGACGTAGAGAGTTCCTAAGTCTCCAGCGCCTTCAAAGGGTGCAGGCATAGGTCAGCTGCCTCCTATCTTCATGTTAAGGGACCGCATCCAAGCAGACTTAGATTTAGAGGGCGGTTTCTCAACCTTAGTTGGGGCATCAGTTTTATTCATTAAGAAATCTTTCGTCTTAACCGACTTGGGATTCTTTACCAGGCCCCGCCTAATCTCCGCAGCGATCTGCGCCAAGTAAATATCCTGCTTCGTGTTTCGTTCTTCCTCGCGCCGGAGGAATGTCAACCAGTCAATGAACTCGCTGTAGGTTATCCGAGCCCTTAGCTCAGCCACTGAATAACCTAGGTGAGAAGCTACTTGGAACCAACCCAGCTTCTCACCCGTCATCCGTTTTTTGATTCAGCTACCGCTTTCTTCTCTGCGACTGCCGTCAGATGGTTTAGCTTTTGAGCTTCCTCAAATAAGGAGGCTACGACTGATGCTGGCCACCCTTGAATAGTTTCCCGGGTAACCTTGCTTCCATCTACCCGCAAGAAAAGGCAGCGGGAAACCAAATCCGCTTGCAGTCCATCGAACTTCGTGACTCCGCCCGGCTTGCCGTCCTTGTCCATCTGCACGCGGTCTCCAAGCGTATCCAGATAGGCATCCCGGACGGCTGCCGTCATTTCGCGAAGCTCGTAGTCTTGTGATTTTCCGTTCCCACCTTCCAACGCTACTGGGATGGTGGAGGCTACTAAGGTGAATTTCAGAGCCATAAAATTTTAGCTCTCCACCGCTTCGGCGTAGACGGGAGCCACTTCTTCCCCTAGGAGGTTTCGCATTCCTGTTTGAATGCTAAGTTTGGCCGTCGGCTGCTCGCCTTCCGTATGGGTTGCCGGAGTAAACTCCTCAATCCATCCGTAGAACGAAATGGTTGAGTTGTCGGGGAAGGTAACAGTGATGAGCTGGTTGACGCCTATCTGTCCCCAAACGTCATCGATGGCAATCGTGGCATAGGCCACAGTGGCGCTCACTTGCGTGAGGGATTTCAACTTGCGCGGCGCACTCGTCCTATAGGCAATGTTCCGCATGGTTGTGGTTTCGATGGGCCCTCCCGCCGTGTAGCCCGGAGGAGTGACGTCCTTCTCATAAAGTTTGACGAGAGGGAGGTTGGCGAATGTGATAATGGTTGAGAAACCATCATCTAATCTTAATTCGTTTTCGTTCATCTTGTTTCTTTCTTGGTTGATTTAGTTACTGCTCATAGTGACCACTGCGTTAATAGTGAAGAGATGACGACGACGATCGCCTTCCTGCTCCACTCCCAATGGAATGACATCTCCGCTCCGGGATACATTGTGGAGAATGTAGCTGTTCGCGGAGTCCATTACAACTATCGTCCGGCACTGGGCGTCGAGCGCCAAAGCAATGTCCGTCACTTTCTTTATGACGTCGATATAGCTAGACCCCCGCACTACCACCTGGACTCCGGGATGGACTATTTTCTCCCCGGTCCGCATTATCCGCCCGTTCATCTTCCCCGCCGTATCATAAATGCCTAGCGCATTGTCCGGCGTGCCGGGAAGGAAAGACACGAACACGGGCCAAGTCCCCGCTTGCTCCGTCCCTAAGTCGAGCTCGATGAGAAGCTGGCGGATGACATCGGCAGGAGAATTCATATATGCATCTCCTTAATGATATCCGCCCGCATGTCGGTATTGAGCCGGCGGACCGGCTCCTCTAGAAACTTCGACTGCCCGCGACCCTGCGGGTCCCAATACCTACCCTTGTGCGGCGGATTGCGGGGTTCACCTTTAAGCTTCATCTCCACGTTCTCGTGGACGTAGACGGCATAGGCTGCCGTATAACCCACCGTCACCGCTGTTCCAAATCCCTCGCCTTCGGAACGGGTAAAGGCCGACGCCTTAAGGACTCCGTAGTCTACAGGGACAAGGCGCTGGCTTTCCCGCTGGAGGCGGAGTCCAGCCTTCTTGAGTCCCCGAGCGCAACCTCTGCCCATCTTCTCCGATGCTTCGTGCATCCGGGCGAGAACTTCCTTGATCCCAGTGATGGCGCCAATTTCAGGCATTAGATCGCTGGGGTGATGTCGATGTAATACTGGTTACCCTTGATAAGAAATCCCTGGGCGACCGGATTGTCAATGGAGATGCTGAATGTAGCGCAAGGGGTAGATTTAGCGAAGGTCTTGTTCTCGTCGCTTCCTCCTGTGACAGCATACATAGACACGGTCTCCGTTGTGCCTGCCATCTTAACATCCTGCACCCACATTTTGGCTCTTATTTGTTTCATAGGTAAGCGGTATAAAGGAACTCAGTTGCTTTCATGTTTGGGGTCTCGTCAAATCGTTGGATCTCGAAGGCGTGGACAAGCTCCGCCGGACTGTCGGGAGTTCCGGATTCCATCTCGCCTTTCATTAGCTTGTCCCCTTTCTTGAGGACCCGGTCGGGATAGACTGTGGCGTTGGACATCTCCGTCTCTCCTACCCCGTTGCGAAACTCTGTTCCGCTGTCATCCCACCGGCAGGCAATCTCCACAGGAGCGGCGAAAGCATAGCTGCCGAATCGGTCCGGTGTAGTCCGCTCCCACCATACGGCCCGCTGCTTCCGCATTTTCTTTATAATGCTCATGCCGTTATTAAACCCCCGCCTAGGCCCCTGCCTTGCCCTGTCTGAGCTTGCAACGCTGCCACCCGTCCGTTTGTAGCGGAACGGGGAACACACCCAGACAGGGCTTGGGGAGGGGCCGGGGTAAGTGTCTTAATTATAGACAGAAAGTGGGCTACAGAAATCCGTTCGAATACCGGCAGCTTGCTGGACCCGTCCGTCACATTGAGAATCCGCACATCCGGCCGGCGCTTCAAACTTTGGGCTAGTGTAGTAAATCCCCGGGTAAACCTAATGAAGGCTTCAATGTTGGGTGGCTTGAAAGCGTAGGAATGCCAATGCACCTTTCCATTCTGGGGTCCTAAGTCGTAACCCAAAAGGAAGATGCGGGTGGCTCCTAAAGTCACAGCCAAGTTGATAGCTGCGGCGCCAGTAGAATAGTTCCATCCTAAGACGTGGCCTTCGTGCAGTCCATCGCGTATCCGCTCCATCTGCCACAGCCAACTCAACTGCAAAGGCAGCAAAGTAGGAGCGCAAGTAACCACCCGCCCCTTGAATTGTTTTAGGTCTTGCTTGTTTCGCTCCCACCAGCTGGCATCGCCAAACAAACAAATCTTGACTATCTCCTCCCCTAAGTGCCAAGCATCATTGCACCCAATCACGTTGCATTGCTTTAGAATCGAGAAGTCAAATCCCGCGAGGGAAGAACCGCCACCAATAAGAAAGGCGTCCTGGTCTTTCCATTCTAAAGAAGGAGTCCAGGCTGGCATGTTATTCCTCCGCCGTTGCCAGTGGTGTTCCCAGCCAGCTAACCGACAACACCTTCTTTTTCTTGAGGGTGTTAAGAGCGGCCAGACCACCCGCCGTGTCGAGCAGCATAGCAGTCTGACCGTAGTGGGAGGTGTTGAGGTTGAGAGCCACCGCACTTTGGTAAGTAACACCCACCGGACCCGCCTTCTCATTCACGGCGCGAGGGTCCCGGTTAGTGTAGAAATGGGCCGACAGCCAGCGTTCAATTAATTCCAGCCGACTGTCGGTGTAGCCCTTATCCGTGCAGACTTCTGTGACCAGTTCGTTCGCTATCATCATGAACGGCTCCAAACCAATGGAGGCGTCCACTTCGATGATATCCGCAACCTGTCCCGAAGTCGTTCGCATGGTGTTTAACGTTTCGCAGGATGGCTCTTGGCAGCCGGGGCGGGCTTAGCCCCAACTGGATGCGGGATAGTGCGCCGCTCCGCTACAGGCGCCGGCGCTTCGCGGTCCGCCCAGCTCTCAGGGATTTTCTCCAGCGTCTGCTCTCCCATATCCGACTCGGCAAGTTCCAGCCGGGAGAACTTGCCAGGGAATAATTTTGGAAGATCCAACGGGCTATTAACTATCGCTCCCTTGCCGTAGACCTTTCCGGCTTCCAAGTGGGTCCCTATCACTACCTTGTATTTGGCCATATTTTTGGTTTCGTTTTGTATTGTTCTAAAAGCCGGCCCGTTCACAACGCGGGCCGGCTCAGCTCAGCTTAGCTTTAACCGACGGACTGCACTAATTGATTACGGAGTAGCGACCCCGTGGACAATACCCGTTTGGCCATTAAAGTCGGCCCGCAGTTGCGGAACCATGATGGCCATTACCTTGAAGTTAAGGCGCATACCGCCCAAGGTTTCCCACTGCAAGGTGGTGATATCCATACCGATGACCATACGAATGACGTCGCTCGTCATCTGGAGCAGGATCATTTGGAACCCCGTGAGGTAGTCCAGCGTAGTTACGGCGCCGATATTGCTAATCGCACCAATGCGCTGGCGAAGGGTGATGTCGCCCTTGAGAGTAGAATAATCATCATCCATATATTGATCCCAAGCTGGGCTCGTGTAAAGCACCCAGGGACCGTAGTGGTGGTTCTCTTCGCTCGCCTGCCGCATGGCTAGCAATTCCTGAATCGTCGCTTGCGGCGTCCAGCCCGTTTCCGTAGGTGCGGTGAGATCCACCGAAGTCACCCGGGAAGGGAAGTTGGTGAGACCGTAAACCGTCCCGCCGCCATAGGAGAATGTTGGGAGGACTCCCAGCGTCAGCTTCTCGGCTTCCTCCGCCACCCGGCGGGCAGCGAGCTGGGCCATAGTCGTGTCGATTGAGGCTCCGCTATTCCGGGACGTCGCCACTTGGCGGGCGTTGAAATAGAAGTCCTTGTGAATGACCGGCAGGGGCAAGTTCACAATGTCGAACTCCGGCCGATCTCCTTCCGAGCTTCGAGCGGGGTCCATGCTAATCGTAGCGCCCGTGATGTCGCCCATCGATTCCGATTCCAAAACCGTCTTACCCATCCCGTTGGGAATGTTGTAGACGAGTCCGCGTCCGCGCAAGTCGGCGACCACCCGCAGCCGCTCCTTCGCTGCGATCAGAATCGCATCGTCCAGAATCTTCCACTCCTCCTTGCGAAGGGTGGCCGTAGCGTTCTGGGTAGGAACCGCAATGAGTTTACCCGCCTGGTTCCGCGAGATGTAATGACGTCCATCCTTGCCGACCCAAGGCCGCAAGGCAGCGACGTCGAACCCGTTATTCAACAGGGTCGTGGCGACGGCTCCCTGAGCCTGCCCGTTCATAATAAATTCCATAATGTTTCTTTCTTGTTTGGTTGATATTGTTTAGGGCCAGCTCAGAGGATACGGACTCGAATCCTCTCGTTCACGTTGTTACTGTCACTGGCGTCCACAGCTTCTAGCGCCACCGCAATGGCATTAGTAGTTCCGGCTTGCAATGTGCCGTCGCCATTGCTGTTAAGGAAGCTAGAAGGATTGACCTTCTCGCCACCGCTCAGGTAGGCATAAACAACATCACCTGGCTTGCACAGAACAAAGCCCACCAACTCACCCACCGCGTAGTCGGTGTCAATCGTGCGGCCTTGCAAGGCATCCTCGAGGGCGAAGGCTCTCTCCGCTGGACCGGCCGCACCTGAATGCGGAATAACGGCGCCATCGGCGTTCTGGGCGAGAAGCATCCCAGGTTTGATAATTGCAGCGGCGCGGGCTTCTTCATGCCGGCCGTCGCCCAACAGGTGAATCCTGTGCGGCTTTTGAATAATCTCACTCATAGTTTGGTTTGTGAATTGTTTTAGTTGGAGAGGTTATTTGGCGAAGCTCATCGCTGGGATGGACAACGCTTCCTCAGACTCCGCATTGTCGGAGGGAACCGCGCCCTGTCCCGCATAGTTTGCGGGCGGACGGGAAATGGAGGAGGTTACTCCCGCGAGACGGGCGAGGCTTCGCAGCTCTCCCAGCGGGCGATTGCTCAAATCCTCTTTGGTGAAAGGATTGTTTTTATTTGCGATGATGGAATCAACCAGCTTGTTCTTCTCTTCCTCGTAAACCGACAAGCTGTTATTCAACACATTCTGAACCTCCGGAGGAGCGGCCTGAATGTATTCCTGCAAGTTGAGAACCCTGGGAGCAACGGGCGCTGACTTCCCGGCTTCTTCTTCGTTCTTCGTCATCATCTTGTCGAACATTGCAGCACAAGCCGCCTTGTCCGCCATGTTAGTGCAACGCGCCATGTAGTCCGCTTTGGCTTCGCCCTTCTTAGGAGACGGAGGAGCGGTCGGTGCGTTCTTCACGACCGTGATGGTGACCTTACCATCCGCATCCTTCTCTACCATTTTGAAGTTCACCGTCGGCATCTCCTTGTGGAGATTGCGCACGGCTTCCAATTGCTTTTCGGTGAGTTCCATGAGGGCCGTCCGGTCCTCTTCCTTCCAACCGATGTTGGAGGTAATGATGGAGTCCACCAATTCCTTCTTATTCATAATTTTGATCTTTTTGGTTTGGTTTTGGTTTGGGTCTTGGTTGCCCACGAAGGCACCCTCCACCGTTCGGTATTCAGTCACCCTTTTAACTTCGGCGGGCGCCTCCTTATCCAAGGTGACACCCGTGTCAGTTGCAGAATAGCCAAGGCGGAACAATTTGCCACCTAACTCGTAGATGACAAAATCAGTGTAAACATCGTTCACCCACAGGAAGGGTCCGGCCATGTTGTCCGTAACATTGAACTTCTTGCGGAGAGCCTCGCGGAGGCTGTCAGCGATGTTAGAATGGGAGAGCTCGTTCTCGGTTACACCCAGGCCGCGCATCACCTGGGCAAAGACGGAACGAACTAAAGAAACTTCTTCCTGCTGGTTGCGGAGAAATCCAGCGCCGTCCTTAATGGAGCAAGCACCTATCTTATCCGGCAGCAAGGCGAGATGGTCGGGGCGATAGTTGCGGGCAATGCCGCTATAAGCTTCTCCCTTCCACTCTCCAGGTGTCTCCTCGCAGTCGACAAATACCCCAGTGGACAATTCCATCATTGTGTTGGCTTCGATAGCCGCCATAATGCGCTCGTCCACCGTATTAGCGCGGTCCACTTCGATCCACGCTTCCGACTTAAGCTTGCCCTTCTCAAACTTAGTATTCATCATCACACCCACCTTGCGGTTGGTAATGACAGAAGGATCGCAAGCAGAAATTCCTACCCCATTCATCTCCGGGTGGTAAACAACGACGGGCTTGTGGTTCCAAGTAACCGGAGTCTTGGACAGCTCCTCCTTAGGATAAAGCATGGGACCATCGGACCCGGCGTGAACTCCTTCAGTTAAGATGACCATAGGAACCACTAAGAAATCCCGGTTCTCCATCTTGTCGTGGCGCACCAGCTTAGGAAGCAAGTTCAAAACCAGGTTCTGAATGGGTTGCTTCTTAGGCTCTTCATTAAGAACTAGTTTGTGGGCTAGCTGTTTCATAGTGCAATCAACCTAACCGAAGTTGGCCTCTCTTGCAATGGAAATAAAAACTAAGGCCGTCGCCCGCCCTAGGAGGTGAACCGAAGGAGCAGGGACGGCCTCCCAATCAGCATTGCCACTGATCGGAATTTACGGCTTAGACTTCTGCCACCAAGGCTGCTTCATCTTCTCCGCCACTAAGGCGTCGTAAGCCTTTTCCTCTTCGGTAGTCATTTCCCTGCTTGTCTTCTTAGTTGCCAAGTAATCCATCGCCTTGTTAAACAAGGTCAACGCGCCACTGGCTAGCGCGATAATTGAAGCAATTTCCATAATAGGTATTCTCGTTTGGGTTGAGGGTTACTTAGGCAAGGAGTTAGATTTTATTTCCGGCGGGACGGTGAGCACGGCTGCCTTTGCCTCCGCCCGCTGCTTCTCCACTGCGGGGAGAACACCCGAAGCCATATCCGACCTCTTCTGCACGGCGGACATTGTTATATTCATCGTCTCTCTGTCCGCCGGCGAGCGGGTCTGTTTGTAAGCCCGTGTGGCAGCCCGAAAGGCGTTGTAAGCTGGCGGAAAGTCATCGCGCAGCGTATCTGCCACCTGAGTTACATTAACCGGCAAGGCGGTCCGATTGTTATGTTCCCACTCCAGGAACGTGTCGACTACTGTGAACGAGAGGATAGCCACTCGCTCCGCATTAACCACCAGCGCCTCGCTCCCCGGGTCTGTCTTGCTAAAGAAAGCGCAACCAGGGAGAAAGACGACAGTGGGCGTAGTTATGACCACTGACATCAACACGGCGAGGAGGATTGATTTGAATCTTGTTTTCATATGTTTGTAGACGTCTGCCGTCCTTCTCCGAGGTGTGTTGTTATGCGGTGGGTGCTTCGGGTTTGACTTCCGGAGTGCCAACGACAATACCCAAGTTCTTCGCTGAGGCGCTGCCGACCTGCACTTCAAGGATCTCGGAGATTTCCTCAACACCTTCGCCTAGGTCAGCGTCGGCCTTCACGAGGATCTGCGTGTCGCCCGGATTGTCCGAGCTAACGATTAGCGCCGACAAGCCATCTGCGGCCGCCGTCACCGTGGATTCACCACTAATGACTTCGAATGTCGGAACGCCGTCCAACTTGGCAATCCGCCCGCCGTCCGTCTTCGGCTTCAGCGTGACGGTAACTTGCTGTTCATTTGTGAGTTTAATTATCATCTGTTCTTTCTCCTGTTGGACCTTGTTTTGCACCGGCCCGACGGTCCAGTCGAATCGAGCCCGTGTAATCAGCTTGCCGAGTCTTGTCTCGGTAGCCAATAAATCTTTCTTTGTAGCTAAATCAATAAAGTCCTTTCGACCCGGCAACCTCGCTTCCAAATTCGTCAGGTAGGTTTTAATAGCTGTCGTGGACCACTCCACTTTGCTAACAATAATAGTCTCCGTCGCTATTAGATCCTGGAGGACCAGCTGGCGGTTAGGGTGCGGCGGTTTATTTGGTTTTGGTTTGATAGGCATAATTAGAATCCTTTCAGGGTGATTCAGGTGGTGGTTCGGCACCCGGCACTATCTTTATCGCGGTGGCGGGAACAGTGCCAGGAATATGTTCGGGCGGAAACTTAAAGGACTGATACTTAGCCCGCTCTGCCATCTGCCCAGCGTTGTAACTCTCGCGGGTGGCTTCGGCCAACCTAGTTTTCATGTCATGCTCCTCATAATCCCGTTGCGCCTGCTCAGCGGCAGCAATGTCAGTAGGGTGCTGGGTTATGTCCGCCTTCTCCTTCGCAAGTATCATGATGGTTCGCAAAGCCCGAGCCATCGCGCCATTAACCAAGCTATGTATCTCTCCCATGCGCTGGGCTTGCCTAGCCACATACCCTCGCGCCTCTGCCACGGCAGAAGAAGCTTGTTTGCGGGACCTCCAGGCATGCCATTGCGTCATTACTGCCACTAAGAAAACACCCGCCAAGGTCCCATATTGTGCCGCTTGTTCTGTTGTCATCGTTTGATTTCCTTTACCGGAATAACTCTACCTCTGACATGGTAGTCCTCTTTCACTTTCTTCACCCAGCGGTTCGCCAGGTCCTCTTCTTCCAAATCGAAATAACGGTTCTCCCGATAAGTAGGAGACCGCACCGGAAACTTCACTATGAAGCCCTCCCACCGTTTCTTCCGCTGCCTCGACATTCTACTTCTCCGTGGGCAGGGCCGGCGGAACCCGTGAAGCA